>ENA-UPSM01000068-UPSM01000068.1-activated-sludge-metagenome-genome-assembly--contig:-NODE-68-length-137518-cov-7.137979_pt1 | contig 137518 bp, 126 predicted proteins | sample MGYA00238181_ERZ773283 | MGnify/ENA primary metagenome ERZ773283 (study PRJEB29023, sample SAMN05720199) | activated sludge metagenome | isolation source: Anaerobic digester | place: Japan... | reverse complement strand
GTTGTCGTTCAGACGGGCGGTTCAACAAGCTGGAAGGATATAGAGGTATCCGCACAGTCTACCGACAGGTTCTTGATAAAAACCGGCGGTAAACAGATGATTGACAGAATCACCGTAAAGCGTAACTTCGGAGACAGTAAGACTCTTTCGGAGTTTATAGAGTTCGGGGTGGAGCGGTATCCCGCAGATAAATACGGGCTTATTCTGTGGAATCACGGAGCAGGCTCCGTTAAAGGTGTATGCTTTGATGCAAACTTCGGATATGACGGATTGACGCTTTCGGAAATAAAGGAAGCATTGGAATCAACGAAGGAGATTATAGGTAAAAAATTTGAGTTTATCGGCCTTGATGCCTGCCTGATGGCTACATACGATATGGCTTGTATTATAGAGCCATATGCCGACTATATGATAGCTTCTCAGGAAATAGAGCCGTCATCGGGCTGGGATTATAAAAGGCTTATTTCCAATTTGGGTAAAGAAACCTTCTATGCCGATGTACTGAACTCATATGCCGAAAAGCAGGCTCAAAAAAACATATATACACTGTCCGCTGTAAAGTTATCGGAATTATCAAAGGCGGAAGCGGTTATCGATGAACTTATAAATCAGATAAACTGCGATTTATCATATGTAGGAGTTGCAATTGAGGAGGGAAAAGAATTCGGTGTAAAGGGAATAAGTCGCAGTACAAATTTGTTTGACTTAGGTCTTCTTGCCGAATCTTTAGGTATAGAGTATGACTTTTCCGATTTTATTATCAATGTAAACGGTAATGCACATAGTACTGCAACAGGTATAAGTATATACTTTCCAACAGAGCAGAAAGAGTTGCTGGATACATATTCCGATATTTGCACCAATAAAAGGTACATAGACTTTCTTAAAGAGTATTTTGCTTATCAACCTGAAACAGCAATTGCCTTTACAAACAGAGGTTACAGTGCGGACGGATCACATCTTTCTTTTACTCTGTCTAAACAATCGATAAGCTATGTTCAGTCTGTAGGTTATGAATTACACAGTTATGCGGGAAGCGAACAAACGGGGAAATTATATTCCGTCGGTACCGATAATGATATTTCCTTATCCGACGGTATATATACCGTAGATTTCGACGGCAGATGGGTCTATTTAAACGATATGCTGCTTCATTGTGATGTGTACCAGGAAGAAGACACATATACTGTTTTTTCTTCCCGTGTTTTGGTAAACGGTGAATCAGCTTCATTGTTATTTACCTACTCCGGTTCAACTAAGCAAATAGCGGTTGACGGGTATATACTTTCCTCCGATACATCCTCGCGTATTTACGAATTGAAACCGGGAACCAAGATAAGCATTTTGTATAAAGATGCGCTTAGCGATGATGATGCTCCGTATTATGAGGAAGGGGCGGTTATCTGGGGTGAGGATACAATACTGAAGGTAAGAAATCTTGATATAGGCCGGTATCAGTATATTCCTTATGTTGTAGATATATACGGTAACGTATTTTATGCAAATACCGCAACGGTGTACTTTGACGGAACAAAAAGTGTTATTGAGGATATTTCCGCGGGATAACGGATTAAATATGCTTACACTATCTGTACAGTTGAGACAGTGCAGGCAAAGATGCATAGCGGTTTATGTTCATTTATTAATCAGCCGGTTCCGATTATCGTTTGGGAGTGTAAAAAGCATTAGAGATTGCGGGTTACTTGAGTGAGGATTTTCCCATACCTCAGTTCAGAAGATAAGATAATTAATATGGTATTTTAGGAAAGTACAGTTTCGGCTATGTCATTTTAAATATATTTCATAATATTTAACATATGACAAAATGATAAGAAAAGCAGAATACCTTTCACTATTTCTATTGACGGAAATATAAAGAAAATTGTATGATAGCAATATGATTACATGGATTCAGATTATATTCATAACAATTTTATAATCTTAATCCCGGTTAAAGAACTTAAGACATTGTTAAGTTGTAAAGTACTGATGACTTTGTGAAATGTACAACTAAAAGTTATAAATAGGTTACTTTTGACACTGTAGTTAATTGTCGGTTTAATCTATGGCAACACCATATCGGAGGCATAAGTTGTGAAAATAAGATTGAAAAATATAGGCTTGATTGATAATAGTGAAGTCGAAATTAATGGAATTACAATTATTGCAGGTATAAATGCTACCGGAAAAAGTACGATAGGCAAAGCTTTATATAGTGTCTTTAATAGTCTTCAGAATATTTATGACAAGGTAAACGAGATAAGACACAAGAACATTATGAGTATCTTTCTGAAAGACACAAAAGATTCTCGACTTGTAGGCCATTATCGTAACGATATATTTAATCAATATGATGATCAAGTGCATTATCTTGTGGAAAATGCAAGTAAGTTTGTTAATGATAAAAGCGCTCTTTTTGATAATATTGACAGTTTTCTCGATTCGGTCAGCGTTTATCCTACTGAAGTGAAAGAAATAGGGTTCAACGATACTATGCCTTTTACAGTAAAAGAAAGTACTCAAAATATTGTAGATAATATTTTCGATTCCTTAAATATTCCGCTTGACAGGATTGTAAAAAGTATTTTGCAAACAAATTTGGATGCGGAATTCAGCGGGGAAATAAGTAACAGATATATATCTGAAAAGGTGTCTGAAATTACGCTGACCATTAAGGGTGAAGAAACGACAGTCAGTATTAATGATGATAAGGTTTCAGGCATTAGAAATATAAAATCTATGTACAAAGATATTGTGTATATTGATGATCCGTACATAATTGATGATCTGAAGTACAATACTGATATAGATATTTTAAATCATTTTTTCCGTAGGCGGATATATAAAGGAAGGATGCATCACCGTGCTTCATTGAGCATGAAGTTGTTGGCAAATAATCCCGACTTGTTGGAAAGTATAAAAACTGATGACAAACTTAAAGATATATATGCTAAAATGGAAAAAATCAAGCTTGGGAATTTGGTATACAAAGAACGTGCTTACAAGTATGAGGCTGACAATATTGCTTTGGATGTAGGAAATATTGCAGCGGGGTTAAAAACTTTTATTATTATAAAAACACTACTTGAGAACGGCAGTCTGGAGTCCAACGGTATAATGATTTTAGATGAACCTGAAATTCATTTGCATCCTAAATGGCAGTTGGTTTTAGCGGAATTAATTGTTTTAATTCAAAAAGAGTTTAATATGCATATTCTTCTTAATACTCACAGTCCCTATTTTCTCAGTGCAATAGAGACTTATTCCAAACAACATGGAGTGTCCGATAAGTGTAAATATTACTTGATGAATTCAAATGAAGAAAATACCGTATATGCTGAGGATGTTACTGATAATACTGAGCAAATATATAAATTGTTAGCAGATCCTTTTAGAACGCTGGAGTTGTTATAGAATGTTTGTAGGATTTGAATCAACTTTAAAAGAAAAGTCTCTTGATGACACAAATAATGAGTATCTTGTGCAAAATGAGGTTGTATGTATAGATTTTGATAAATGCAAAAATGATTATTGTGAGCATTCTCCGGGTGAAAATAAATGCGGTTATTTAAAATCTGTTGATGCAATTATAGAAAGGGGAAGTAAAGTATACTTTATAGAATTCAAGAACACAAAAATTGATGAAAAACTGGTTTATGAAATAGTGGAAAAGTGTTATGATTCATTGCTGCTATATTTCGAGAAAACAGGAAAAAATATTTCAGACTCAAGGCAAAACTTTAGCTTTACATTGGTTACCAATTATGGAAATAAAGCCGATGCCGTTAACAGCAAAGAAATGATTGTACAGACAGTGGTAGGGAAAGCTGATGAAAAATGGAAAAAGTATAAAAAAAAGTTTGAATCGTTTTTCTTTATAGGAATGAACATATTTGAACCTGTAGTTTTTAATAATTATCTGATTAAGGAGAGATTGATTCCGTAAGTATTTAATATTAAGCAGTACCGCCAAGTTTGTTCCGCTCATAAATAAATAACTGAGTATTAAAAACTTTTTTAATATTTGCACTGTTGCAAACAATCCCGTCAAGAGTTAGAATTATCTTGCAAGACAACAGGAAAGGTTTATTGTTTTTTTGTATTGTATATTAACCGGTTTAGTTAATATAGTAATACATAAAAGTTGAAAAACATAAGCCTTAATCCTGTAGTAATGCTGAATATATTTAAAAGGAGTCTGAATTATGAAAAGAAAAGCTTTTATGTCGGTTCTGGTGTTGGCTTTAGTGTCAATGATATTTATATTATCCGGTTGCGGTACAATTACATCTCCGTCGGATACCGGGTACTGGTTTTCCAAGTCGGAAAACAAGTATATACCGTTTGATGCGGATAAGTACAATCTCGATGAAGCGGGCAGTTACTGGTATTTTACAGCTGCAAAAGATGTAGATACCACTATGAAAGTGAAAATAAATGTTGATGACCACCATTCCGCTCTATATCTCTATGTGAACAATGAGCAAGTTAAAAGCGAAACCGATTTAGGTATTTTTTCAAGAGTATATAATTTGTCATTGAAAAAAGGAGATGAACTCAAATTGCATGCATTCTGGGTAAACGGTATAGCTGCTGAAAACGGAAGCGCTTTTGAGATATACATGATTACCATGTCGGAAGACGGAAAAGATTACGTATTGACTGAATTTGATAAGAGTACAACAAGATAATTTATATTTTAAGAAATATTAATAACCGGTATAAAGGAGGTTCGGAAACGGGCTTCCTTTTTTATTTCTGCTTCCGGTTCATCTCCATCATCAATATCGCCTATAGGCGGTATTATAACTACCGGACAGTTTTCAATAATGTCCCCTTTTTAAACTTTCTCATAGAGTGATAGGGATTTTTTCTACTTTATTGATTTTTATTTTTACTTTAACAGAAGACTTAACAAAAGATTCCAACTGAATATCTTCAATAAAATCATTTTTGTCTAAAATGATATATCTATCATTCTTGCAAAAAGCGTGACTGTTTAACGAATTTGAAGTCGAATTAAACAATGAGATAACATCTTCGGTCATACGATGTTTTGACATAACTGCTTTCTCACTTAGATATATTATACTTGAGAAATCCGTTTGTTCCAGTTGTACTATTTATATGCTAACACGGGACTGCAACAACAAACATCCTGTGTTGCCTCAAATGTTTTCGGCAAAATGGCGCAAATGTGTTCGGCAAAATACCGCAAATGTGTAAAGTAGGTGTTTTTTTTAACCGCTATATGGTATTATCTGTTTGTAGCATATAAATAAAAAAAGAGAGAGGTATGTCATGGAGAACAGAGAAAGAATGGTCAAATTTGTCGGTCAGCATGAACCTATTTGTCTGCATTTAGAGTTGTCGTTGAAATATCTTGATGATGATGACCTGGAGATTATGAAAGATTACGGCGGTCTTAAATACGGTAATGCCATATCCAGAGATATTCTAATACCGTATGAGATGCCTTTGAATGCTTTACATTATACGATACAAAAACTTTTCGGTTGGAGAAACAGTCATCTCAGACATTTTGAAATACGGAAAGAAGATTTTGATCGCTTAACAGAGAATAATGTTATTAATTGGTTGTCACTGATAGGAACTTTATTTAAAAAGCCCGCTTATGATGACGATGATATTGAACTGGATGAGTTCGAATTTAAAGAAGGCGATGATGAGGATGAATGGGTTAGGGATAAGTATACCGGTCCGTACAGATACAGAGGTATTACGGATAATTATGACGATTATAAAAGCTTTGCTGACGGTTATAGGGAAAAATTAAGTAAAGATAGAAATATAAGCCACAGTCTGACAGATACGCTTGAAGCCAATATCGAGTTTATGCACACATGGAATAACCTTATGGAAGGTCTGGAAGTGGTATCGGTTCTTGCACCTAAAGATCAGCCGCTTCATTCACTGTCCGATTTAGGCAAGATAATGGTAAGAAGAATGTATCAGCCGATAACGGGAAACCTGTGGCCTCAGATGTTGCCGGTAACACATAAACTTTCATATGAGTACGATTACGGTGACGGTTGGACTGTGGATATAACAAGGGTGAGAGATGTGTACTGTTTATCGGAATTGGGATTGATATCAGAGGATGAATTACAAAGTGCAATGGATATAGTCCCTATAATTCACAGACCTGTTTGTCTTGTGACCAACGGAGGACCGGTTTTAGATGATGTCGGCGGCATGTACGGCTATTGCAGAATGTTGGAAACTATCTTTATAAAAAGAGACAAAAGAGAAAGAAACTTCATGTTGGACTGGGCACGTTCTCAAGGATGGGAAACAAATAACATAAAAGAACCTATGGTGCTTTAAAGTTACGGCTTAAGGCATCCTATGGGAATAACAAACACTCCGTCATCACGTTTGTAACCGTATTTGGTTGCGGTGATTACTATTTTTAAATCCGGTAATCTTAGAGGACACTGAGGTTCTTTCTCGTTATAAATACCTATGAGTTTTTCAATCTTGCAAAGGTGTTTAGCTCCTTCATCAATTGCTTTTGCGCCGAGCTTGAACTCAAGCAGGGCGTATCTTCCATCTTGCAAATGTAAAACGCCGTCAGCTTCCAATCCGTATTTATCACGGTAATGTGCCATTTCGCCTCTCATTTTAGAAGAATAGATTTTTAAATCTCTTATACATAGCGATTCAAATAAAAATCCTAAAGTCTTAAAATCGGTATTAAAATATTCCGGTGACAGTCCTAGGGCCGCTACTGCAATTGACGGGTCGATAAGATTCCTTTTTTTAGATGAACGTATGGCTGTACGCGAACGAATTGCCGGGCACCAGGCCGGAATATCTTCTATGATGTATAATTTTTCCAATGCTTCAATGTAGCTATAATAAGTCGATTTTGTCATTTCCGTTGTTGCGGCAACATCGCCGAATATTGTTTTAGTCTCGGCAAGAGAGCAAATATTTCTGGAATATGCTTTCAAGATATTCTGACTCCAAAGAGGATTTCGTTTAGTTTTGTCTATGTTGGAGATATCAACATAAGCGGTTTGATACACTAAATCTTCTGCAATAGCAAGTTTTGAGTTGTAGTTTTGGCTATTAACACTTCTTGGCCATCCTCCACGACATATGGCAAAAATCAATTGGTCAATAGTCAATTTTGATTCCACAAAATCCATTGATTTATCTTCAAACAGTTGAGTTAAAGAAACTTCTCCACCGGATTCACCACTCTCGTAAAGGCTCATAGGATACATTTTTAAAGTTGAAATTCTTCCTGTTCCGGTATGGGGAGTTTCAACGAATCGGGAAGAAGAGCCGGTCAATATATATGCTCCTACAAGTTGCTCATCATCAATAGATTTTCTGATAGCACCCCAAATTTTCGGAGCATCTTGCCATTCGTCAAACAATCTGGGTTTTTCGCCAATCAACAACTTTGACGGAAATTCATTTGCTACTGATAGATATTTATCTCTATTATCCTCATCCTGAAACTCAATAACACTTTTTGCTTGTTGCTTAGCGGTTGTTGTTTTACCGCAACCTTTCGGGCCTACGATTAAAACTGCTCCGAATGCTTGCAATTTTTCCGATAATAATGAATCGGCTATTCGTTTTAGGTATGTCATGTAATTGTCACCTCAAGAATAGCATATGCGTTATTAAACACATTTGTCAAGTTTTGCTATACACATTTGAGGCATTTTATTATACACATTTGCGGTGTTTTATCATACACATTTGCGGTATTTTGTTTATGCCTGCCTGTTCTGCATTTCCTGCAATGCCTAAAGGATATAGCCGGTTTTTTGATATAACTCCCTAAACGTATAATTCTAAAGAGGCAAGTTCTTTGTATAATTCCATTGAATATTCTCGCACCGTTTCTATTATGACGCATAACAGGGGAAAATGTAACGGTTTCGTGCAAAAATAGAAATATATATTCCTGTTATTTAACAGAACTGTAAATATCTCCGTTTGCAATCAAATGCGGCCTACTCGTCATTTTCGGTAAACGCGGATTTCTGCTTCCTCAATTTTTTCTCTTTTCGTTTCTCCTCAATGTCTCTAAGCCATACATCCACCGGTGCTTTCCATTGTTGCGATTTGTTCGGAATGTTTTTGATAAGGCTTTTGGGATTGAGACCCAGACGCTTGGCTCTTTCAATATCTTCATCATTCAGTCGGCAAAGTTTTTTTGCTTTTTACCATTGCTGCTCACTGTGTGCCATATAATAGCCTCCGATGTCTATTGTACGAAAAAGATATATGATATTCAATGGCTAATAACATACACTATGACAAGCCGACTTGCACATCAAAAGCGCTCCGACTTGCACATCAAAAGTGCGCCGACTTGCACATTTGTGTTGATAATTCCGGTGAGTGATGGTATCATGTTAACAGGTGAATGAAATGAAAAAATATTATCCGAGAATAGCAGATAAAATACTTAAAGAAGAGTTACAAGCTTTTGGGGCAGTACTTATTAACGGACCTAAATGGTGCGGCAAAACGACAACTGCAAAACAAATTTGTAAGAGCGTAATAAACATGCAGGATCCTGCCAATAAAGCAAACTATTTGAAAACTGCCAAAATAAATCCCCTCATATTGTTACAAGGAGATAAGCCGAGGCTGATAGATGAATGGCAGGAAGCGCCGGAACTTTGGGATGCAATCAGATATGATATTGACGAGAAGCAGCAAGAAGGGTTGTACATATTGACCGGGTCTACGAAAATTGATGACATTAAAACAAGCCATTCCGGTGTGGGAAGAATTTCAACAATTACCATGAAGACTTTGTCTTTGTATGAGTCGGAAGATTCCGACGGAAGTGTCAGTTTGCAGGAGTTGTTTGACGGAAAATCGTTTGAAATGACAAAATCCGAATTATCAATAAGGGATATTTCAGAAGTTATTGTAAGAGGCGGTTGGCCTAACAGTATCGGGAAAGATTTAAAGATAGCTTCCCGCCAGATAGCCGGATATATTGATAGTATCGTAAAAAGTGAAATTAACACAATTGACGGAGTGGAAAGAAATCAAGCAAAAACAAGGGCAGTGTTAAGATCGCTTGCAAGACATACCGCATCATTAGCTACCGACAGTAAAATAGTTGCTGATGTTGAAGCAAATCATTTTACCATTCACAGAAACACATTAAGCGATTACTTGAAGGTACTTAGAGACTTATATGTTGTAGAGGATTTGCCGGCATGGAGTCCCAAACTGAGAAGCAAGACAACAATCCGTACATCAAACAAAAGACATTTTTCCGATCCCGCATTCGCAGCGTCACTTTTAGATGCTGCTCCTGAAGACCTGTTAAGGGATATTGAAACATTTGGACTGTTATTTGAGTCTTTAGTTATCAGAGACTTGAGAATATATACCGACTATATAGGTGGGCATGTTTATCATTATCGCGATAAAAACGGACTGGAGGCAGATGCAATCATTCACTTAAACGACGGCAGATGGGCAGCGGTTGAAGTGAAGTTAGGTGCACACAGCATTGATAGTGCCGCAGAAAATCTCATAAAACTATCCAATCTGGTAGATTCATCAAACAAAAACGGACATGCCTTTCTTGCGGTTATCACCGGAACGGAGTTCGGATACAGAAGAGATGACGGTGTCTATGTAATTCCTATAGGGTGTTTGAAATACTGAAAAATCCATGTCTATATCTACAGAGTGCGGTATCTTGTTTTTACAGTATATTTGCCCGGAATTCTTAATCATTAATCGTTTCCCGTGATATACTTTAGTATATTAATGTTTTTGGAGGCACCATGTATACATCAGACTGGCACATACATTCATCGGCATCATATGATGCACAACTACCTGTTCCCGAGTTGATTAAGACAGCTGCCGAGATTGGAGTAACTCGGTTCGGTATAACCGATCATGCCAATTTCCCTATACCTTCATTCTTCGCTAATCTTGAAGAATCTAAAAGGCTTCATGACAAGTATGGTTTTGAGGGGTTCTATTTAGGAGTGGAATTAACAACCATACCTAGAACAATGTATGAGCACTGTATAAAGACCGGAAGAAGAGATACATATACATCCACCAATGTTGTAGATAATTATGATTTAGAGTTCATGCTTACAATGGATGATTTAGAGAGATTCGGTATGTCATATACCGTAGCTGCCGCTCATTCGGCATGGCATACCGATGTATCTAAAACTAATGAGTTTATTATTGAATGGCACAGACATCATATGTATATAGCTAATGATGAAAGGGTAGATATATTGGGACATCCCTGGTGGTTTGATAAACCTCAGTTTGCCGTCTGGTTATCGGATTTTTCCGTAATACCGGTATCAATGCATGATGAATTGGCTTGTGCATTAAAAGAAAACGGAGTATGTATAGAAGCCAATGCGGGTATGCTTTACGGTGATAAATATCCCGAAAAGTTCTATAAACAGTACTGTGAGTATATGCGGTATATGTTTGAAAAAGGAGTAAAGGTTACTTTCGGTTCCGACTGTCACGGCCCTTTGTATGCAGATCATCGATTGGAAGTGGAGAAGGCCTTGGGAGCGGTAGGTTTTAAGAGTGAGGATTTTATCATACCTAGGTTCAGAAGGTAAGTAAATTCAATAGAAAGAAGAGCATTAAAATGCTTGTATTTTAATAGTATTTATTCTATATTTTACAGTTCTCTTTGAGCTTAAAGGTTTCCTCTCCAATTTTCCTCTATCTGATTTTCGTCAATAGCAATCTGCTCGACTTTGCTGTCTTCATTGTCTGATAATTCCTTCCAGGCAGTCTTAAATTTTTTTGTGGAATTTTTCCCGGAGCTATGAAAGCAATTTAAGCAAGAATAGAAAAACTGACCTCTGTTTTGTCCTTTGCCTGCAACCCTCAGAATCATTTCACAACCACAGTATGGACAGGAAATTAGAGGAGTTGCTCTCCAATAAGTCGGGCCGATTTGGTTAATTGCCAATACGACAGCAATCACTTCTTTTGCCCCTGATTTTTTTAAAGTTCTTACACACTCCCGTAAAGTGGCTCCGGTAGTTACAATATCATCAATTATAACTACTGTCTTGCCCGTTAAATCTCCGTTATATTGAAAAACTCCTATTATGTTTTCTGCACGCTCTCCGGATGACAATGCCTTTTGATCTTCATAATCTTTTATGCATATGAACTTGTCATTGTAGTTTTCAATATTGCAATCCTTAGATATTTTATCAATAATATATTTGAAATTATCTACCTTATTCGGTTTTACGGGCACAGAACAGACTCCGTCAATTGTAGTTTTCTCTTTTAAAAAGTTTATAATATTTTTATAAATCCCAGCAAATTTCTCGTTAAATAAACCCGTATAAGGTTTGTCAGTCTGTTTATTTAAATATATAGCTCTTGAATAGGGATGCAATTGTGCCATGTAATGATATGAGGGGAAATATCTACCGGCAGTTATCAGTTTTATCGGGTTGTTGTTAGCATCAAAATCGACAAACAGTATTATGCCTTTATCAAGTGAATTAGGGAAAAGGATGCTCTCTCCAAAGAAGCCGTATATGTTCTCATTTATAGCTTTGAGCAAATCCTCAATATCATCTACAATCAAATCCGGTAAAATGTTGGTGTTTCTGTAATCTACAGTTTGTTTTACCCATATGCTTCCGCTCAAGAATGACCGTGCATTCTTTACGAAGTTATAATTACCTGAAACATATGCTATATCAAAGTTAGCTGATTTCAGAATATTGACAACTTTTTTGTGAGTCGTTCTATTGGGTGAGAGTTTCATCTGAAATTGGGGGATATATAAAACCTTTTCATTACCAAAAGCGGCGACTAATGATTTTTCAGTTCCTGCATCAGATGTTATAAATACGCATTTTATTCTTTCGTTTATTCTATTCCATTCTTCGACTGGAATATCAGTAAAACTATCTGTGTCTATAGCCAAACCTTTTAATTCATTAGTGCATCTAAACATTACAACACCAAATTGACTACTTGGGTAGTCCACTTTTCCTTTACAGTTTTACTTTTCGCATTTTCGTCCGATAAGACATCAAAACTCAGTTGCTTACAAGTTTCTTCATTCTCCAACTTGAAAATTTTACTTTCTGCAAGTTTTTCCAGTACATTTTTGGGGTTTTCAACTACCTCAGCACCTCTTTCTACATACCTAGCGGGCCAAGTTATAGTCTTCAATTCCAAAGCGGTCTTGGGAATGAGAACCTTCCTGTTTTGTTTAAGAGCAAAATCTGCTTGTTTTAAAGCTCCTGAGGTTTCGCCGGCTTCCATTATAACTGTCGCAAGAGATAAACCGCTCATAACTCCGTTTCTCAACGGGAAGAACCATTTTTGAGTCTTAATTGCAGGAGAGAATTGAGAGATTACAAGACCTTTTTTTTCTATCTCCATTTGTACTTCCTTATTATCAATCGGATAATACTGATTTAAGTTTGTACCTATTACGGCAATTGTATTAAATCCGTATTCCAAAGCAGTTTTATGGGCTGTTACATCAATCCCTCTTGCTAAGCCTGATATAATAGTAATTCCGTTATTACCTAATGCTATTGTTAAAAGGCGTGTATTCTCTTTTGCACTTTCTGTTGCGCGCCTTGAGCCCACAAGTGCTACTGTTCTCTCTTCAAATAGCAGAGACTTGTTTCCTCTTAGATACAAAAACCTGGGAGCTTGTTGAGTTTCAGCTAAAAGCGGTGAATAATCATGAGCACCTCTTTTTATAATCTCATCTGTCGGTTTTAAGTTGGAAAAAGCTCTACATGCTATATCAAATTCCTTTTTTAAACGCTCCACCCCTACTTTAAAATATCCGGAATATTTTCCTAAAAGAGATTCATCATGTGTCATAAATACGGATACATCTGTCTCTTTACTGAAGTCTGTGAAAATAGGGTCCAATCTCTGCTCCGTTATTTCTAAAGCATTTATTAAGGTTGAAAAGTTTAATGCCTCCCTTTTCTCTGTCGTGTCAAATTGAAACATTCCTTTTTTACCTCCCGGACTGATTTTATCAAATATTTTTAATTCTTCTTTTCTTCTATCTAATTCATCAATATGAAAAACTGTTCCGGAAAGATTTTTTTTCAGCGGTTTGACCTTTCCTTCTTTTACCAATATATTTAACCTTTGTGTAGTTATATTAAGATATTCAGCTGCTTCTTTTGCAAAGAGCAACTTTTCCGCCAATTTTTCTATACCTCATTCACCCCTTTAGCCATATATTACATTATGAGGTTTAAGTTTGTCAACCCTTAAGAATCAATCAATGCTATAATATACCGTTTGATAGAATATGTGATAATATTTAAAATATACTTTGTATGTAGATCATCGATTGGAAGTGGAGAAGGCCTTGCGAGCGGTAGGTTTTAAGAGTGAGGATTTTTCCTCCCTCAGGTTCAGAAGATGAAATGGCTGATATATTTTGTATTGTAAAAAGCATAGCGGCCGCTATGCTTTTTTACTACTTGCCCGAGTATGAAAAGTTTTGTCGGGATATATGAAATTGGTATAGTATTACAGTTTTACTGATACTATCGTTATAGGTTTATTCGCTTATCTTACCGGTGCTTTGGAATAAACAGTTAAATAGATAATGTCTTTTGTTCTGAAACTTGTTTTCTCAATCGGTACACAGCTGTTTTTAACCCGACCCGGATCATCATACAATATTTCATATTGTCCTTTTGAATTAATTCGGTATCCTATTGCTACCATTGCGTGCGTTCGTGTTCCATTCTTAAACTGAACAAAAACACCGCCATGATCTCTGTCTTTTTCATTCAAATATTGGATGATTCTTAGGATTTTGTCATCATCGGACTTTCCTTCTACTTTTTCCGAGTTGTTTTTCTTAACTACTACTTTAAATCCCAACTGCTTTGAGTACTTATTATTATAGTAATCAAAAACACGTCCTCTGTATAGATATGTGGTATTTCCATTTGCTTTATAGGTTTCATTCGGATTAGTCTCAAAACCTAAGTTGGACAGAATCATACAACTACTTGTTATGTAGCATCCGGTACGTTTTAATTGGGGATAATTGATTTGGCTGAAATATGTGTGATTGGGTAGGATATATGCTTTTTGAACTTTTATCACACGTGTTGCCTTGTAGCCTTCCGCACAAGCCTCCACAACAATGGAGTCTCCCATTTTTGCAGAGGGTTTTACTATAATCACTCCTGTGCTTGTGTCTATAGTGACATTATTACCGTTACTTTTTGCAATTCTCCATTTGACAGGTGCTTTGTAAGGCGAGTTGGATTTAACAACTGCGGTTAATGTAGTTTTTTGACCTACAATAATTGTGCTTGGTCCTTTTATTTCAATACTTTTGATTGAAATGGGAGCGACCGTAAACTTAACGGTGTTTCCTTTCTGTCTGCGAGTACCGTCGGAATTATGTGCTGTTACACTGATTGAATAGTTGCATCCGGGAGTCAAATCCGTAATCTCATATGTGCATTTCGGTGCATATATTTTTTTATTCATATTAACACATATTTTTTTTGTAAGATTTAACAGTTCAATTGTGTAGTAAGCAGCTTTCCTGTCTGCTTGCCATTTTACCACTACTTTATCCGAAGGCTGATATCTTTGCTTATCGGTAGAACATTTTACTGCAGGGGATATTTGTGCCGTTACTTTGGAATAGACCTTATTAGAGTTCCAACGGGGCATAATTGCTGCATCTACATTCAGGTAGGATAAGCATAATACAAGAACTATCAGTGTGCAGATTGTTTGTTTAATAATCGTTTTCATTTTCTTTCCTCCTTGTAATTTTAAAAATATTTTGTCTTGAAGAACTGTTGCTCCGTATCTTCACATTTAGGATAGCATAAATAGTTTGTCAGCTTCCTAACAAAATCCTAACAAAATCAACTCATCAATTATTGGTCAGATCAAAGAAACGACATCTAAAAGAGAGTTTGATTATATGGATGTGAAATAGCGTTTTTTATTATAAAATCTACGAAAATCGGTTAACAAAGTCATATATTGCATCAATAGTAGCCTTAATTTCCTGTAAATAATTAACCGGTTGGTTCAGTAACTTCGGGGTACTTGCAGAATCCTGATTTGGAATATATCCGACTGTGTCAAAATTGACTGTGTGTTTTATTGCAAATGACAAAGCTCGAACTTGCTGATATGGACAATAAATCTGTGATGTGCAATTAATGATATTTGAATGCGGTAGGACATTTAATCGTTTGAAAAAAAAGTCAAAGCAATCTACACTGTTGGCTCTTCTTATATCCGGTTCCGAAGAAGGAGCGGAAATTGCATAAATATCATTGTTTCCATATTTTTCTGAGTACTTTCTTATTGTCCAATTTAAGTTATAGTTATCTTTCCTTTCCGTTTCTTCCGTATATGAACGAATGTCAAATGTAGTTGATAAACCCGATGCTATTGCTTCAAATTCAAAAACGGCATCTTTGGCAGGTGTGTTGCTATAAAAAGTAATCTCCTGTTCCGATAAAGGTCTCATTGTGGATAATGCAATAACTTTTGATTCAAAGTTATGAGTGTCTATAAGGGTTTTTGCTAATTCGCATCTTTTAAAGTTGGATATTAGAGCTCCACCGAGAGGAAGAATGTAGTCGGGAGAATTTAGTACTGTGTCAGTAATTCCGATAAGTCCTAATTTTACCGATGCTTCAAGTACTAATTTACTGTATTTTTCCACTATCTCGTCATTCTTCAACAACCACCTTGCGGCTTCACCCTCATTGGTCATCGCTTCGGATTGTTTTTTGCGAAAATCCCATACAGCTACAAAACTTTTCAGCCATTTTAAGTAATCATAATACGGTAAAGAAAGCGGCGGATTCTCGTTGTTATTATAAATCTTAATCAACTCAACTAACTCAGGTGTCATTAACCAGTTATAAAATTCGTGGTGAATAATAGTTTTTATTCGTTCAGTTTCAGATATATCCGAAGGTGGGCAAAGGATACGATTATTCATTACTACTTGTTTCCCTTATTTTAATCATACTCATTTCAGTCACTTTATCAATCATATCATAACAAATGGAAATAAACGACATATCAATACCGGGAATGGATGCTGCAACATCAATAGTTTCAGTAATATTGGTCAATATACTCTTATCTACAATATTTCTGTTTTCTAAAATGGAAAGTAAATCTCTTGTTTTTCCTATACTGTCTTCAACTTCTTTTGTAAAAACTCCTACATCATGCATGTAAATAATACCTGCTTTAATTTTATCGGAAAAAAACGCAAGAGAATCCTTTATGCTTTCAAAAGGAGGAGTGACATCCTTTTTTTGCTCGCAAAGGTCAAAGTATAAATTTGTTAACATAATACCTGCACCTATAAGTCTGTTATTGGATATTATTGTTTCAATATGTTGAGCGGTATTTACTTTTTCAAAGATTGATGCGGATATCAGCTGGTTTTCATATGACAGCTTAAGATAGTTGTATTTTTCCTCATCCATACAGGACCTGGATATATGAAAATAGTCGGATCCGATGTTTCTATAGGCAGTTGCCAGCAGATTCAAATTTACACTGTTAGGTTCAGATTGTACCAATGCTTCCCTGTATACTTTGGTTTTTTTATGATAGTCTAAAGCTTTAATATAATCCCTGCTTGCATAATGGTATGCTCCTAAATTGCCATTTATCACTGTAAGTAATCTATCACATTTATTACTTATACTCTCCGGCTGGTTTAATTTGTTTTTTATACTTTCTGTTATTTGTTCCGCACAGCTTATTGCTTTGTATGCAATGGAAAGTCTGTCTTTTGCACTTGTATACTGTAGGACCGCATAACCGGCTTGATTCAAGCAACTTGCCTTTTCCAACTTATCATCTTCACTTAGAGCATCCATATCAAGCGAATCAAGCAACTCGATAGCATGTTTTCCGTATTTATACCCTAGCTGATTATTTGTAATAATACGATACACATTGGCTATACATGCTGTCAGTTTTGCATAAGATAATGGTATTTGTCCGATTTTTTTTAATCCCGAATACAATGAGGTGGCAAGGGTTAAATTATTCGTTAAATCGGAGTCATAGGTGGCATTATCAATAATGTCGGTAATGTAAGAGACATATTTTTCTATATAGTTGAAGTCAAATCTATCTATTTTGGTTAATATTATCTCTCTGATAAACGGATGAATGGATATAGTTCCGTAATGATTAAATGCATAATAACCGTTAAGCAGTTTATCAAATGCCGCTTTTAGTTGCTCTCTGTTTTCCATATCAAAAGAATTATCAAAGAAAGTATCATAGTTAAATCCGCTTATCGGTAATAAGGCTAAATTATACAATAGCTGCAGATCAATATCCGTATCGGTGATTCCGGAAATTTTGAATAAGCTGTAATAAAGGTTAATAATATTATCTTTTTTGTGCTCACCATCTTTAAATACGGAAACTGTGTCGTCGAGACTTTTTGTATTATCTGATGCAAGGGCTACAATGATATCATACGGATCTTTTATCTGAGATAACTTTGCAACAAGAGTAACTAAATATGTGTTTCTCATCAATCGGTTATCTATTAAGTCGGTGATTGATTCAATAAAATCATGGTACTCTCTATCGTGCTTTTGCATAAGATACTCTGCAATTTTTTTTGCAATGATATCCTGTGCTATATCGGAATCCTTTTCTTTTATATCAAACATGATTTTAAAGAATAACTGTACTAGAATATCCATCTCAAGCGGCTTTATTTCCGTTTGCTCTATTGCATAACAATTCGACAAATTAGTTTTAGAAGTCATTAAAATGTGACATCCTGTATTGATTAAATCCATATAACACTCGGATTTGTCGGACAACTCGGATAAATCCTGATTATTTGAATAATCAATGTTGTCTATAATTAACAGGGAAGGTTTTTCTAATCCTTTAAGCAAGGATATGATAACCTTATAACGGTTATCTCTTTTGTTCAGTGCATTACACGGTAGAGAAATTATTGTATCCTTTAAACCGCTATCTGAATAAGTTGTGAATATTATGTTTTTATAACCGTCTGTTATACATGAGTTTGCATATTCTTTTGCCAATTCCGTTTTTCCCATACCTCTCTCGCCGGATATGGCATGGACAGGACAACGTACAAAAGCTTCTTTATGCAACTTCTGTATCATGTTTTTTCTGTTTTCATAGAAAGGGCAGTTATAGAAAGGAGTTATAGTATTATCGTTTTTATGACTGTATGAAGGCTTAAGCGAAGGAAGAGGAAAAGAATCGGTGAGTCGGTATCCTTTGTCATCTGTTTCAATACATCTTGAAAGGATACTATTGTTCCTAAGTTGAGAAATCAATCTTTGTATTTGTACTAAATTGTTATCACATCTACGAGGATCATATTCATATCCGAATAATTTCATATGTATATCATTTATACTTACAGTATGATTTAGATTTTGAACAAGAAGGGACAATGTATCCATATGTCTACGACTGAACTTTTTTTGTTCTCCGTTCTCGACAACACATTTGCCGTCAAAATCAATATAACAATTCTCATTTATATCATGTTTTCCTCTAGATTCTTTATTGCTCATCTTCAAATCACCTCCACTACATAAAAAAGCAAAATATACACATTTTCGAAAGCAGTTGCTAAATTCATAAGTAGCTAATTATTCTGGGTGGGTATATACATTGGAACAGCATATCAATGTTCACGAAATACAACTGTGTTTAATTATACTCGATATAAGCTGAGCTAACAACAGATTTGTTGCAATGATTGAACACAGTAGCACAATATTCAGGATACCTTATTTTGTTAGGATTTTGTTAGGAACCTTGTGTAAAAAATGTGGCAAAATTCAATTAGACAATCACTTGGTAAATTATGGGTGGATAACATCATATTTTACGGAAAGGAATAAAAAATGAATGAAAGATTTATACCCACAATAATAACGAATATTAACGGTGTTGAACAGATAACCGATTCAGTCAATATTGACTTTATGAGAAGAAGAATATATTTGGTCGGTGAAATAGACAGTACATCCTCTACAGCGATGCTGTCAATGCTCGGATATTTATCAAACAAGTCAAGTGATGATATAGAATTATTCATAAACAGCCCCGGAGGAGCTATACAGGACGGTCTTGCCATATATGACACAATCAAATACGGGGTTAATTGTGATGTTGTAACAGTTGCGTACGGAAGAGCCGCAAGTATGGGAGCTTTTCTTTTGGCTTGCGGGAAATCAGGGAAGCGCTATGCTTTACCCAATGCCGAAATAATGATTCATCAACCTTTGGGTAGGGTTCAAGGGCAGGCAACGGATATAATATTGGCTGCTGATAATATTAAAAAGACCAAAGAACATATCGCATCTATTTTTGCCGGAAAGTGTAATAAGCCGGTAGATATACTGCTCAAAGATATGGAGAGAGATTATGTTATGACAAGTAAGGAAGCATTGTCATACGGATTGATTGACAATATAGGGTTTCCTAAATCGGTATAGAGAGGGGGTGAAAAAAATGAGGGAGACATTGCTCTACGGCCATGAAGAAATAAAGAAAGCAATAAATGAAATATGCGTGAACAGCAAAGCATATAGTATCGGAAGAGTCCGACCGAGCAACTATATTATCCATCTTGATAGGGGTAACGGTCGTACAACTCTTGCAAGATATATTACCGAGAAGTTTTATAAACACAGTATTATAAAGTTTAGTAGCAAAGACTTGTTTTTGGAAATTGATTTTGACGGTACTTTGAAACAGCTTCAAGAGTCTTTTGGTTATATCAGTTTAGCAGCTTGTTATGCAAATAGTTATGAAGGGGTTCTGTTTTTTGGTATTGATTCATTAGGAGATTATATACATGAAACTCAAGTGGAATTATTTTTGGATAATATTGCAAAAGTCAGTGAAACAGCAACATTGATTTTTTATGTTCCCGAGAATCCGTCTAGAAGCATCAGTCAACTGATAGATAAGATTCGTGATGTATTGAAAGACACTGTTCTAATAGAAAAAAGCGTATACACTGCAACTGAATTGACCTTAATAGTTGAGTCGATGCTAGAAAAGAGGGGAATTGAAATTGATCAAAAAGCTCAATTTCATGAACAATTAGTTAATCTGATTGCACATATGGAACTTAAAACAATTGATGATGTAAAAGAATTATCAAAAAGAATAATACTCTTAACGGATTATAGCTCATTAATATCGAGAGTTGGCAGTTCTCAGTTGAGAAAAATGAGACATGATGTTTTGTCTTGATGTTTGGAGGAAAATAAGATGATGAACCGCTATTCAAATGAGTACGAGATAGAAAGGAGTACAAGCCGGTTGGATAAAGAATCCTCTACCTGTGGTCCTGTTGTATATTATAACGGTAAGCCATATGTATATGATGGAGAAAGCCATGTTCTCTATATCGGTAAAAGTGGTAAGGGTAAAAGTAGATGCGGAACAATCTCTACAGTGCTATCAGTGCAGCAAGCCGGTGAATCCTACATTGTATCCGATCCTAAAGGGGAGATATACAATGCAACTTATTGTTTTCTGAAAGATAAATATATTGTTCATGTAATTGATTTCAGAAATATTTTAGAAAGTGAAACTTGGAATCCTTTAGAACTTGCATACAAACTATATTCTACCGGTGATAAGCATAAGATGGAAATAGCCTATGAATTGATTGTAGAATTGGCATTTTTATTATTTGCGGATTCTGTAGTTGCTGATCCGTTTTGGGCTCAAAGTGCACGTAGCTTATTTATCGGTATTGTCTATTTACTTTTCAGTTTTGCTCCTGCTGATCAAATAAATATGAAGTCGGTATATATGCTTGCTGTTTTAGGAGAACAAAGGTTAGGGTCAACAAACTATTTGCGTCATCTTATTGATTTGTTGCCTAAAGACACAACTGCATCGATGAACCTGAATTCGTATATGGCTGCGCCTAATGAAACAAGAGGAAGTATAAAATGTGTTTTCTTAGATGGTATGGCAATATTTGCAAGAAGCGAAGGTCTTATTGAAATGTTGAGTTCTGATGGCTTGAACATTGCAGAAATGAATGGTGAAAAACCGGTTGCAATATATATTATTTTGCCGGATGAATCAATAATCTATGATAGGCTTTGCGGTGTGTTGATTAGTCAGTTAATGAAACACTATATGCGTCTTGCGCAAGATGAATACAAAGGCAGATTGCCGATACGTATGCATCTGATACTGGAGGAGCTTGCAAGTGTGGGAAGTTCCATATCCGGGTTGCCGGACTTAATGGCTACATCTCGAAGCAGAAATATTAAAATATATATTGTGCTTCAGTCATTATCTCAGTTGGACGATTTATATGGAAAAAGTAATGCATCTACAATACTTGCCAATATCGGTATCATCATTGCCTTTAGTACTAACGATTGGAAGACCTTAGAGGAGTTATCACAAAAATGCGGAGATAAGGAAATAGATTTCGGTACAAGAATAGTTACAACAAGCCTTATTAAGCCGGAGCAGCTTGCTGGTATGGATGTAAAGCAAGCATTGGTAATGATAGACGGAAGTGTCAAGTATATAACTAAATTACCGTTCTATGATGAAATATTTGACTTTAGCGAGTGGAAAGAACCGGCGCAATTAAAACATAAAAAAGAAAATAATCCGAAATACTTTGATATTACTAAATATGTTCAAGAGGGTGGTGAAACTGATTTAAGAGTACCGATGATGTTGCAGAATGAAGATATATTCAGAACTTTCAACAAGCCCAAAATTAATGAAGAAATTAAACTTCAAGAGTTAATAACGAAGATTGATAAAGCAATTGAGAGATTAGAGGGAACAGAAGAAATAGAGGAAATAGAGGAATTAAAAGAAATAGAGAAATTAATGGAATTAGATATGCAGGAGATGATAGATGAAGAGGATATTCCTGATAGCTATGATATAATACTCTATCGTTGCAATAGTTGTGAAAATGTTATTGCTTTGGTTGTTGCCAAAATACTGGATGTAAGTTACAATGAAGCAGTCAATAAATTAAAAGAAGAGCCTCAGATATTTAAATTTGAAACAAGAATTGAAGCTGAAAGAGCAAAAGCTGATATACGCAATGTGGGTGGGGATGTTTATAATCTATTCGATTAATAATAATAAGGATAATTGTATAAAGGAGGGAATGGTTTATGAGTGGCTTTACTATTGGAGAATATGAATTAGCTAGAAGGGAGAAAGAGTGGTTAAGACTGATAGAGGAAGAAAACCGCAAAAGATTAAAAGAGGCTACCGACAGATACAGGTCATGTTTGGCTAATGTTAAATCGGTTAAACACAGAATATCTGCTCATATGGTGGAACAGGAGAAAACACTGGAAGCATATTCTTATATGAAGCAACCGTTTGACGAGCTTAAAAGTATAAAAAAGAAATATTGCGAGAAAATTGAACGACTTTGTACTGGCAATATCCCTTCCGAGGTTGTTGAGATAAACGAGTTATCTGACAAGTTGGAGGAGGATATAGGGGTAATAAGTGCGGAGTTTTTCAAAAAAACGGAAAAAGTGGAAAAAGCAATCAGAGAATATATGAGAATACATGCGGACAATATAGCTACTAAGCAAGTATCAGTTGAATTGGACAGGTTTTCAAAGAGAATTAAAGAAGCTGTCAGAGTGGATTATGCCGACTTTATTGAACCTTCTTCAAATAAGACGGAGGAGGATTTGGTAAGCAAGTTTGCTGCTGTATTGCAATTAGCGGAAGAGTGCTTCAATATTTCACATATGGATTCCGTCAAATCCAATGTAATTAACATCGTAACAACTCTGAACTCCGTTTCCGATAAGACTTATGATGAAAAAAAGGTTGTGTTGGATCAAATTTACAGTAAATTAGTTTCGATCAAGAAGGAGGCAATAGCAAAGAGTAAAAGGTTTGATGCACTGTACACTCAATACCTGGCGGAATGTATTTTAGCTGGCAGTAAGCCGATGGTTGATTACAGTTTTACATCACTCGAAGCTTTGTCTGACGAGCTTAAATCGGTTAAGAAGAGAGCGGAAGAAAAAGCGGAACACAAATATATAACCGAACAGATAAATGATGTTATGCGTAGTATGGGCTACAAATCCATAGACAGTCAGCTTCTTGAGTTACCCAAGGTCGGAACAAGACAGTTGTTCAGAATAAAGGAAAATGTTGCACTGAATGTATATGCTTCCGAGAACAACGAAGTGAATACACAGCTTATTATTATCGGGGACAGTAAGAATATAACCGAAGAAGATTACGAACAGTTTGAAGAAGAACAAAGAAGCTTCTGCAAGCGCAATCCGGAGTTAGTAAGAAGATTATCGGAAAGAGGTATTTTGATTAAGAACGGGAAGATAAAAGAGCAAGACAAAAATGATTTGGTTAAAGAAAAAATAGTGACCGATGCGAAGAGTGAAAATAGAAAAAGTAGAAAGAGAAAAATGGAAATAAGGATGGAGAGGGAATAAATGAAAGCATGTGATATATGCGGTGCGTCAAATGATGATAATTCAAGGATATGTAATGTTTGTGGTGGAAGGTTTGCAGAAAAATCTGTTTCTTATGTTTACTATGTAAGGTGTAACACATGCAATGCCGATATTTTAGTGCAGAATGAAAAACAGGATAAGGTTTTCTGCAAAACCTGTGATAAAGAACTTGTGATAGACGGAATAGTACATTCGGTATCCAGGAGAGAAACGATTGCAGAAGAAGAACTATATGTAGAACCTACATTGATTTTGGAAGAGGTAAAATCCAAGCATAAATTCATCATCCCCAAAGAAGGCGGAGTATTTGGCAGATACGGACAATTTGATCCACACTTTTTTTAAGATGAACGTTTTTCCAGGGTATCAAGGCGTCATATTGTAATAAGTTATGACAGTGACAGTAATAAATGGTCGGTAAAACCCAACAGTGAGACCAATGACACATATATAGACGGAAGGACATTTAAACCGTCAATGAACAGTATTGCCGTTGAAATCAGAGATGGTCAGATGATAGGGCTTGCCGACATATATTTTAAAGTTATAATAAACGGGTAGTACAGATGAATGTTGACAGAATCGCTTTTCCAATCAAATCACTCGGACCGGGTAACCGGATAGCAATTTGGACTGCAGGATGTAAAAAGCATTGCTATAATTGCATAACGCCAGAATTGTGGGAGCCCGATCCGATGAAAGAAATATCCGTACAAAGCCTTGTGCATATTATCACAACTGTTGTTTCCGATAATGGTATTACTGTTGACGGTATTACCATAACGGGAGGAGACCCTTTTGAACAGCTGGAGGACCTGTTGAACTTACTTCCTTATGTAAAAAATATGGTAAAAGACATTTTGGTTTATACAGGTTATGAGTACTCGCAATTTAAGAAAACTCTTAGCGAGTGGAAAATAGAATGCATAGAAAGTAATATTTCAGTTTTAATTGATGGGCAATATGTAGATAAATTGAACGATAACAAAAGTGCATTGATAGGCTCAACCAATCAGAATATTATATTTTTTGACGAGAAACTTAAATCTAAATATTCGGAATATATGGAAAAAGGCAGAAGCATAGAGAATATAATACACGGGAAAAAGGTTTTTTCTGTAGGTATACATAATAGAGAGGAGAAATAAATTGGATAATCAATCAGTAAAGCCCAAATGGCAAAAGGAGATAGAGCTTTTCAGAGGTATAAAAAGTGCATATATAATTGAAGGCAATATAAATGACAACTATCCTATCTGCGAAGAGGGAGGTAGTGTATATTTTGCTAACCTTGATAAGACAATAATAAAGTTGTTTGATAAGGATGTATATGATTTCTGTTTCTGTAATCCTGCGGTAGGGTTATATGATCCTCTTAACAGAAGTTTACAAAAAGAAACCGTTGAAGCATTGATAGGCAAGTTTAATAATAATGAATTATGTTCCCGTTATGATGATATATTCGGTCATGTTTATATGATTAGAGAAATAGGTTTACTTGCCGATATTATTAAAAAAGCATTGGTAGGAACAACAAACAATAACGAAGGAGAAAGAAAACCCGTTGCAGTCGTAGTAAATTTCGCATCAAAGTTTTTTTCGGACGTATCCAATATAAATAATGACGAGATGAAGGCATTGTTGAACATATTATTAGCTTCATTGAATTCCAGATATTACCGGAACAATGTCAATACATTGATACTGGTTGTGGAGAAATTCAATGACCTTCCCACATGGTTCTACTACAATAATCCCAAGGTAAAGACCGTTACTATACCCAATCCCGACAGGTTGGTCAGAACTGTGTATATCGAGAAAGAGTTCACCGAGTTTAACAGTATAGAAAAGGCGAAGGATGTAATTGATAAGCTTGTAAGCGCCACGGAAGGATTAAAACTGATTGAGCTTAGAGAATTAAGACAACTTCACATGAAGAATAATGATGACATATCCAATATTAATGAAACGGTGTCTGCATATAAATATGGTATTAAGGATAATTTATGGCAAAGTTTCAATAAAGGAACAATAGAGAGACTGGAAAGATATCTTAAAGAAAGAATAATCGGTCAGGACTATGCATTGAATAAAGCAATAACGATAATAAAGCGCGCGGTGATGGGAATGACAGGTTTGCAACATTCATCTGCAGATAATAAACCTCGCGGTGTACTGTTCTTAGCCGGTCCTACCGGTACCGGAAAAACGGAGCTGGCAAAAGCTATAACTGTAATCCTTTTCGGTGATGAGAGAAACTGTATAAGATTTGACATGGCTGAATTCAGTGAACCACATTCGGATCAGAAACTAATCGGTGCACCTCCTGGTTATGTTGGTTATGAAGCGGGAGGGCAGCTGACTAACGAAGTGAGAAAAAGACCATATGCAACGGTACTATTTGATGAAATGGATAAAGCATGTCCGACAATTATGGATAAATTCTTAGAAATACTGGAAGATGGCAGGTTGACAGACGGACAAGGCAATACGGTATATTTCTCAGGGACACTGATAATTTTTACCAGTAACTACGGATATACGGAAATGAGAATTGATGAAAACGGTAACGAGAAAAGAGAATGGATTATTAAACCCGGCGAGTTACCCTATGAAGAGGTAAGGAAAAAAGTGGTTGATTCTATTAAAAAATCCAAAGCGATGAAACCGGAAATAATAAACAGGATAGGGGAACACAACATAATTGTATTTGATTTTATCAGCAAAGAGGCCGCAGAAAAGATAATTAAAAAACAGATAAAACAAGTGAACGAAGACTGCAAGAAGCAAAAGGGAATCTCAATGCATGTTTTAGATGAATGCTATGAGTTATTAAATAAGAAATCTCGGTCCGATGATGTGATGATTTATGGAGGCAGGGGTATAGGAACATTGGTAGAAAATGAATACATCAACCCTCTTTCCAATTATTTGTTTGATAATGATTTTACCCATGAAGTAAAAATAACTGCATTTGTAAAAGGGGATAAACTGGACTTCAGAGAGGAGGTATAGTCAAGTGTTACATGTTGTTGCTATTACCGATAAAGGTCCGAGTAATGAGAAAAATGACGACTGTATATTAGTTAATAATACTGTTATAACCGAAGGATCGTTTTATGGAGAATACCGTTCCTACCTGCTTGCATCGGTTTTTGACGGTGTCGGAGGCGAGCATTACGGAGACGAGGCGGCTAAAATTGCAGCGACAGGTTTTTCAACACTTGATGTTAAAGACAGATTAAGTGAACATGTTATAGTTGATAGGATAAAGGCGGTGAATAGGGATATTCTTGATGCACAGAGGACCGATGTTTATCACAGCAAAATGGCAACTACAATAGCAGGGGTTTATATAAGTAATGACAGCTTCATAGCCTTTAATGTCGGTGACAGTCGGGTGTATCGCTTAAGAGGCGAGTATATGTTGCAGATATCGAAAGATCATAGATATTCGGAAAAAGTTCACACAATATACCGATACTTAGGACACCCTACCGATTACCTACCGTATACTGATATGTTTGATAACTTGTTTTTTGACAATGACATTCTTGTTATTTGTACTGATGGTATCAGCGACTTTGTTTACAACAGTGTAATCAAGCGGGAACTTATGAAAGTTGAAGACAATTATTCTTTGACGGAATGTGCAGAGGAAATAATGAATACTGCAATTAAGGAAGGGTGTAACGATAATTTAAGTATCATATTAATAAGGAAGTGCGAAAATGACTGATTTAGAAGTGTCTAACTGTACTAAAAAAACAAGTAGTTTAATAAATACATTAAGTTATAACGGGCCGTCTACTCCGTTAATGACCGATGTGGAATTCAAGGGAAGAAACGGAAACACCTATAAGGTCTTGTCAGACGGGTTTATTCATCAAGGCGGAGAATCTGTTTTATACAAATGTATTTGTAATAATGAGGTTTATGTTGCAAAAATACTAAATTTTTCTGTTAGCTTGAGAAATGATGAACTAAGAGGACCTGTTTTAGATTTTTTAATAAGACATTCCGGTAAAGACTCACACCTCTTGCAACTACTTGATTACGGGACAATCAGATATAATGACGGCAGATATGATGCGCTGAGATATATTGAAATATATCCGTTCTGCCCTAAAGGTGATTTGGGAAGATTAGGGAAAATTGATTATGATACTTTGTGTGAAAAAGTTATACCTGCTATCAACACCGCTCTTAATACTTTGCACAATGCAAATCTGGTTCATAGAGATGTAAAACCCAATAATGTGTATGAACTGGACGGCGAAATATATCTGGGGGATTTCGGACTCTTGACAAGCAGCATCATAGAAGATGGACATAGTAATGCACATGCATACACATTAACACAAAGAGGAACTGAGGGTTATATGGCTCCAGAAATATATAAAGGTTCTGTTTATAATATTTCCGATTACTATTCGTTCGGCCAGACCATTTCCACTTTATATCATGGAAAACATATGTATGAACACCTTATGAATAATACCGACTATATAGCAAACAGAGACATAAATCTTTCTCTTCATCGGTGTATGATGGAGGGAATTTTATATTTAAGTTTGGAAACAAAGCACAAGGAACTAGATAAATTACTCAGAGGCTTGTTGAAGTGCAATCATGAGTTAAGGTTCGGTTATGAGCATGTTTGCAGATGGCTTACCGGAGACAAGACTCTGACCGTACCGGAAGACAGAAACATAGATCAACTGAATCCGCCATTTATGATTAATGATGTCAAATGCAGAAACATAGAAAGCATGGTTGAACAGCTATTATTAAACTGGGATATGGCAAAGGAATACTTATACGAGGGGATAATGAAAGACTTCTTCAGTGCTCAGAATACAGAGTTAAGTATGAAAGCACTGGAAATATCAAGAAAACAGGGAAATGAATTAGTTAATAATACCGGATTAAGTCAATTTATTCATTATTTAACGGAAGGGGAAGGGATATATTGGAAAGGAAGAAAATATAACGACCATGCGGAAATTTTCAGCGATTATACAGACAATCATAGTATTAATCCCGATGTCATAGAGTTGCTTTCCTCCGGTTTTTTATCCTGGAGAATGGAAGAACTGAATAAGAAAGATAATAAATATCAAAACCAAATTGAGCTTCTTAAGAGTATTGAAAAAGAATGTTTTTGCTATAGTTCAATAGGTTATCATTATGCAAGACACAAACTAAGAGGGGAAGAAATAAGTTATTCAGATTGCCAAAATGTTGCTGAATTAATAGATTATTTTATTGAATCATTCGGAAAAACATATTTTACTGGAGAAACATGGTTGAGAGATGATAGGTTTTATGGATTTTTAATGGCATTAGGTCATGTTAAAATTGCAACTTCTTTATTCGAGGAAGTGAGATGGGCGCAACCTGCGAATGCCATAAGAGCATTATTCGGTACTTTAGAAGTTTTGATAGAAAGAGGAAACAGCACTTCACTTCAAACTAAAAAAGAACTTTTAAACATCTACTTGTTATATGGTCCGCGGTCCTATCTCTGCTGGATAAAAGAGAATCTTAGTTGTTACGATTTTATGGGTATGAACGCTTTTATTTTAAAAGAGAAAATTGAGGACATTAATTTGAGCAATAAAAAAAGTCTTGCAGATATCGATTCAGCATTTAATGAATTGGCCAAAAATCTTAATCAATTTAAGCTATACTTCTGTGACAATCCTATTCTATGTAAATTAGGGATTAGTAATAAGGAAGGGAATGATATTATTTATTCAAAAAGCCTTGACGGTTATTTTTTATCCGACTTCTATGGGAATAAAGTACCGGTCGGATTTTATAAGTATATTGATGCATACAGGAGTAAAAAGAAAATAGTTAAGAATTTAAATAACTCCGAAGACCTGTTTTCCTTCTAAACTTGCAATATGTGAAGGGTAAATATTGAAATGTATAAGGATATAAATATGGCAGGAATAAAAGAATTTGACGACAATATATTACAGGAATTTGAAAAAGATGCTAAAGACATTATTTATAAGCATCTTGTTGAGTTTAAAGACCTTTCAAATAAGCTACGGGAAGAAAACGGGAAATATATACTAAAAGCAAGGGTTATAATAAGCTTTATATTCTATATACTTCTTTTATCGGTTGTAATTCTATTCGCCTTTTTCATTCCCAATATTGTATATAACCTTAACCTTGCAGAAGAGTCTTTAATAATTTTCGGTATTGTGGCACTGTACGGTTGCTTTGCATACTTTTCGGTTTTATTGATTGAACGAATACTGAAATGCTTGCATTATTACAAAATTTTTCTTCTTACTAATGAAATAGAAAATCTAATTGAAGATATAAAGAAGACTATTGCAGGATTGCCTGCGATTAGAGAAGATATTATTGCATCAATTAAAAAGAATCAAAGGGTAACAGTAAGTTCAGTCGCACAAAACAAAAATGTTATGTATACGAATATTAATGATTTTAAAAAAAGAAAAGAACGCTTGATTTACAGCAAGCCGGGATTCCTGGACGGAGCGGAAAAATCACTTTACTGGATAGCTTGTATTACTCTTTTATCCGTATTGTCCGCAATCGGTCCGAGCATAGGTTTAATGTTTTTCCCTGAGACAGAAGACTATTCTATATTCATTTTAGTTCAGTTTTTAATGAATCATGGAGCATTAGTGGCATTGCATATTATTTTACATAAGAAGGGAATCAGAACAAGTTTTAAAACTTTTTTAGGTTCTGTTTTATGTGCCTTGGCAGGTGCAGGCGGAGCCCTAATACTGTATGTTCTTGTTTTAATGGTGATTGGTCTGTTTAAATTTATATGGAAAATTATTGTATATTTTCTTCTTGGAGTTTTTTTTATCGGCGGACTAATCGGCCTTCTTTGTTCCAAGGAAAAGTGATATCTTTCATTGCGGATTTAAACTGTTTATAGATAACATTGTTTTATATATTGGTATTAAAGAAGGGAAGAAAGCAACAGTTTGTTAAACAGTCGTGAAGGAGGAATATAATATGTCCCAAATACAGAAAGATGCATTAATATGTTACATAGATGAGGCATTACCGCTTATTGATACCGAAATCGATCAGTCTATGAAAATTAAGAAGGATCTTCAAGAATTATGCCGAGGGTTTTCAAAAAACTATAAATTTAATACTATACTGGTATCTATTCCGATTTTAGTACTGATTCTGCTGGTAATTACTATGATGATTATTTCGTTGAACATTGTTGTAGGCATTGATAAACTTCTTGGTATTCCGAATGACAGTATCTCTATTGTGGTAGATGTTCTGCCGATAATTGCAACTCATGTTTACCTCTTCCTTTTGCTGCTCAGAAGAATAGTAAAAACATCATTTGTCATTGAAGCGCAAAATTATATTAATAAAATAGAATATATCATAAGGCTGCTGAACGAAAATACTGAACGGTTAAATGCTCTTAAAAACAGACTCAACAGCAATTGTGATCATCGTGAAAGAGAGCAAGGTTTTATAAACTATCTTAAGTTACTGGGTTATAGAGAAGGAAGTTATGATGTTAGCCAAAGTCTATATCAGATAAGTACCAGGCATGAAGAAATGAAGAAGAAAATGGAAAAGAGTTACTACGATATACCGATTATTATCTGCTATTTTTTTGCACTATTGTCACTTCTGCCTGCATCGGCTCATCGTACTTATATGTATTTTTTTAATAGAAATATTATTTATGACTACGATACTTACTATACAGTATTCTTTATCATTGTTTCATTTTTATTAATTTTGGCAAATCTGATAATTACAAACAAGGAAATAAAATTGAGTATATGGACTTTTTTGATTTCAGTAGTTTTTTTGTTGGTAATCATAGCAGTACTGATATTGTATGTAGTTTTTACTCAATAAGAACTGATATATGGAGGTATATAGATGGATAAAGACTGTGCATATAAAAGGGAAGATAATCTTGTTTATCTGTATCTGGAGATAGATAACAGAAGATGCACCGAAAAGGAAACAAAGATACTAAAACAGTATGCCGGTGTAAAATATGGAGAAACTATCTCACGGTATATAGTTATGCCCCAAGACATGCATTTAGAAGCTTTACACTATGCAATTCAAAGATTATTCGGCTGGATAGACCGATATAGGTATGCATTCAAGCTCCCCGATGACGTGTTCTATTCCATAACAAAGGATAATGTATGCAAGTGGGCTTCGCTAACGGGAGATTTGTTTGCATATATATGGAGTGACAATGAGGCAGGGTACTTTAATCCTTTATTTCAGGATAATAAAGAAGTGGATATTGAAGAATTTTTTGCACAGCAATACACAGGTCCGTATATTGCCGGTTACAGGTTTTCTAAAATGCACAGTGTAATAAAAACGGCGGTTCAGATGGAATTGGAAAAACTTTCAGATAATAATGATTCAGTTGCTGCATTTAACATTGAAAATTTAAGTACCTTTACATCCGGTGATGTAAAAAAAGATGATTTTTTGAAAGAGAATGCAAATACACTGTTGCCATGCATGTATGTGTCTTCGGTATTGGCTGCAAAAGGTGAAAAGGTAGGAACCGATCAGGAGATTCCGAAGCACGGTAGATATTATAGAAATATTGAAGATACTGAGGTCTTACCTTTGACACATAAACTCATATATACCTATGGCGGTGAAAGTAAGTGGGTTGTTAATATCGTAAGGTTGAAGAATTTCAGCTCACTTATTGAAGACGGTTTGGTATGTATGAGTCGGGTAAATGATGCGGAAAATGCTGTAAAAGAAAAACATAGACCGTTTTGTGTTTTTAAAGACGGTGCAAATGTACTGGATGATGTAGATGATTTACCCGGTTACTGCGAGTTTCTCCATGATATATTTGAAGGTTGCAATATTGAAAAGATGAAAAAAGCTTTAAAATTCGGGCGCAGAAGAGATTGGCATATTGAAGAAATGAATGAACCGATAATATTGTAATTTAAGTGGATAAAATAAATATATAAGGAGTCTTGTTATGTATAACGAATTGAGAATGAAAAAAAGCCGTAATCCTATATATCTTCATCTGGAACTGGATACAAAATATTGTTCCAATGAAGACTTACATACACTGAAAAAATATGCCTGCATAAAATATGGTTCTACTATATCCAGAGATGTTTTAGTGCCTCACGATATAACTATCAGAGCATTACATTATACAATTATGAAACTCTTCGGATGGATGGGAAGACATGATTATACTATGAAGCTTCCCAGTCAAATATATGATAATGTGACCGAAACTGATTCGAATATAATAATCAGTTTGATGGGGGTTTTACTCAAATGTCCCGATGAGGTGAAAATCGATGATGATTTCCTTGTATCATTTGATGATACTGGTCCAAAAGACTTTGAGAACAGGTTTTCCGAGTATTACACGGGACCATATGCAAATTTTGCAAGTATAGAGGATTACAGCACATTATCGGGTATACTTACATTGTGTGATTCAATAAAAGATGAAATAATGGGAGTTGATTGTAACAAATTGTTGGGAAGACTTAAGGTGTCCTCCATATTGACATATGAAGGTGATAATATAAGCGGGAATGTTGAATATTTAAAAGGTGACTCAATAAAAGAATACAATATGAGAAGGGAACATTGCAAAGAGTGCGAAATGCAACCGGATGTTTTGCCTTTGACATATAAGCTGGTTTATTTGTATGACAGCGAAAGAAAATGGACAGTTAATATTACAATGCCTAAGGACTTTTCAGTATTGATTAATGATAGAGGTGTTTCAAAAGAAGATATAGATTTTGCAAAGAATAAAGTTTTGGACAGTTATAAGCCTTACTGTATTTTCCGTGACGGAGCAAATGTTATGGAGGATGTAGCCAACCTGCCCGGATTCTGTGATTTCTTAAGAGTTGTTTTTGAGAGAAGCGATACGAATAAAAAGAAAACTGCACTTAAATATGCCCGTAAAAGAGATTGGTATCCGGATGAAATCGGTGACTGTATAATGTTTTAGCATAGAGTATCTCATAAAAGTTTATTAATTAAGCAAATATTTATTAACTATATTACATATTATTCAATATGTTATAAATCGCATAAAAGATGGTGCAAAATTTGTGCATTAATATGATTGGTCCGTTTACATGCGGATAAACCTGTGGTAGAATATGCCGCATAATGAAAAGCATAATCGGGCTGAAAAGGGGAACGGTAAAACTTCATAAACATAAAAAGCAATGGAGAACGATTGCTGCCGAGACAATAGCCATGTTATATGAAATACTGGGGGATACCGCTTGCGATATACAGCATGTGGGAAGCACTTCCGTTGTGCATATAAAGGCAAAACCCGTTATAGATATAGCGGTAGCGGTAAACAGCTTTTCCGATTTTGATGGGTATATTCCCGCCCTGGAAGCCAGGGGTGTCAAATACAGACCGAAGGTTAATATAGGCAACGAGAGGTTTTTTGTTATCGGTGATGAAAGTGATTTTTTTACACATCATATACATGTGGTTCCCGTTACAAGTCGTGAATGGATAAACTATATAAACTTCAGAAACTACTTAAATGCCAAACCCTTTGCAGCCGGGCAGTATGAAGAAGTGAAGATTAATCTTCTGAAGAAGTATAAGCACAACAGAAAGGCGTATACGGACGGTAAAGCGGAGATAATAGCAAAATTATTGAAAGAAGCTTTTGCATGGTCATATCTGGGAAAGACAGTAACCGTAACCGTTTTAAAATCTCTGTCGGAGAAATGTGTTCCCGTTTACAGCGGGTATATAGAGGGGGTTACGGGTGATAATGAGTCTCAGGAAGTATATGTTATAGGGGTAAATAATCCAGGTTCCGTTTATACGGGTACCGTTACCGCTATAATATATGGGAAGGACAACACTCCGGGTAAATGGGTGGTAGCACCTGCTGAAGCTTCATTTAATCAGGCACAGATTGCGGAAGTGATATTACCCTTTGAGCAGGATACCGATGTATTTATCGACAGTGTACACCGTAAGTCGTGCGGTGTGGTAGTATACAGAATAGTGGACGGGAATATAGAATACCTTCTGGTAAAAGAATATTACTGTTACGGATGGAGTATTCCCAAAGGACATATGGAAGCGGGTGAGAGTGAAGCCGATACGGCGATAAGAGAAGCCTGGGAAGAAGTAGGTGTAAGAGTAACACCCGATATGGAGTTTATAAGGACAGTGGAGTATACAATACAGCCGGTGTATAAAAAAGAGGTTGTTTTCCGTATATCGGAATTTAAAGGAGAGAGCAGGGTTGTAAAACCGGGGATAGAAGAAACCGGATGGTTTGTACTCTCCGAAGCAAAGAAACTTTTAAAGTATCAAGAGACATGTGCCGTAATGGAAGATGCCGAAGTATATATAGCAGGTCTGCATAAGGGAGGGAAAGCATGAAATACAAACAATATACATGTGTTCATGAATTTTATAACGACACCTATAGTATCTTATTGCGTGATGAGTCTCAGAACATGATTCAGTTGGGCAATCTCATAATCGGCAATACAGGTGCAGACAAGACAGGCTGGCGGGATACTGCCAAATGGGTTATGGCAACAGTTTCCGAGAAGGAAAAAATTCTTTTAACCGCACTTATGACGCCTCCTCATAACATTACCCTTTATTCAAAGGATAATGTCATGCGACCCGATGCGTTGGACTGCCTGATTGCAGGATTGGGTGATATATATGTACCCGGGGTTATTTCGGAAAAGCAGTTGGCAACGGCATTTGCGGAGAAATATTCTTCGTTAAAGGGAATGACATATTATACTCAGATGAACCAAAGGATATATGAGTTGGAGAAAGTAAATCCCGGTATAGAAAGAATAGGAACAATACGTCTTGTGAATAATAACGATATGCATTTCTTTCCCTATTGGCTGTCTGCTTTCTATGCATCCAATGTGTACGGACAAACGGTAATGAATATACCCGAGAGCGAAAGAGAAGCACAATACCGGATAGATATGAAAAAAATATATATACTGGAAGTAAACGGAATACCCGTTTCCATGGCGGGATATAACAGGGAACTGCCGGGATCCATAGGTGTGGCTTATGTTTATACACCACCGTATTTCAGGAATAAAGGATATGCAAGTTCCGCTGTGGCTCAGGTCAGTCAGCTGGCTTTAGACAAAGGGTATAAAAGGTGTGTATTGTATACAGATTTATCCAATCCCGTATCCAACAGTATTTACGGTAAGATCGGGTATGTACCTGTATGCGATTCATTAATGCTGCAGTTCAATAATTAGAGACGGAAACAATAAATATTTGGTTGGAAATCGGAAGAGATGAAAACAAAACTGCAAAAGCAATCGGATAAACTGCTTAAGGTTTAGATAACCGACAAATATCTTCAAAGTGTTCTATAACTGAAAATCGCATTGATTATACTTGCAGTAATGGTATAATGACTTTGTCAATTTTTTATCACTAATAGGAGGAAAGAATGAAAAAAAGAATAATAAAGGGAATTATACTGTCCGTGCTGTGTCTTATATTGCTTGCATCGCTGACATCGTGTGCAATGGGGCTTAGCGGAACATACAAGAAAGGTACCGATTTGGCATACGAAACCTACAGATTCAGCGGTAATAAATTTTACTATGAAGTGGGTGCACTGGGTGTAAAAGTAGGCGGTCACGAAGGCACGTATAAGATAAAAGACGGGAAGATTACTTTTATCTATGACGACAGTGAGCATAGTTATAAATTTGAGAAAGGCAAAGACTATATAATAATCAACGGTGCTTCCTATGACAAGAAGTAGGGAAGAGGAGTAATTGATTTAAACAGAATACAAAAGTAAATTCAGTTAACAAAAAAAGAGCTTTTATAAGCTCTTTTTTGTAAGCAGATTAGTCTTAAAATCTTCTTCTGCAATCTCCATTTCCTCAGTAATCTATCCGATTGTCGGCAAGTGCTTTCCGATACAATTTGCCGCTTAAGTGCGTAGCCGTTTTCTCCTTGTATAACTTAAATCTTAAACTTACCCATTAACTCTCCCATTAACTTACCCATAGCATATCAAATGAACGGTTAAAGGCAATACTTTTGATATCATTAAAAACCTGATTTTTAGTATATAGTACATATTATTGTATTTTTTGTTCAGAATGAAATGCTGACAAAAAGAGCTTATATAAGCTCTTTTTGCGGAGGGAGTTATCCTTTCGGATATGAGCTGTTCTGTGTACTATTTGTCTTCTGTGACAAGATTAAAGCCCATTATCTTGAAGAGGTAAATAAATTCTTTAGTGTAGTTTCCGAATACGGTAACTCTGTGCCATTGAGGCATCCAGTTGTTAAGTATTTCTTCGGATTTACAAAGTGCGGCTAACTTGCTTCTGCAACCGGCATCTCCTCCGTAATTGCCTACCGATACTGCCGAATGTATACATGCAGTCTTATCAACGTTATTTATATTCACCGTTGTCAGTTGTTCGTTGGCGGGGAATATGACTTGTACCGCAGCTCCTTTTTTATCTTCAGCATGACTCCTTATATAGTACTTACATAACCTTTTATCCTGCTCTCCGAAAAGCTTTCTGCAGGAGACGCAATGAGCATAAATAATCTGGTCGGATGATGTATCTATAACGGGATCGGATACAAAACCGTATCTTCCGGTTATGGCTTTTGTAAATATTGAGGTTATTGTGGAATCAATGTCCGCTTCGCATACTCCTACATAACCGTCTTCGCACATCTGGAAAAATGCCAGGCAGGGATACATATGTAAGTTGTTGCCATATATATCGTTATATGACAGACTTAAACAGTCTATTGTTACGGCATCCGCCTTCTTTTCTTTGTACATTTCCATGATTGCAAGATAGAGTTTTGCACTTTCCGAAACATCCTGATTTGTCGCTTCCAATACACCTTCGGATTGTGAAATCCATTTATCTTTTATAACTTCAGCATCAATGTCCTTGATATTCTTATAACGCTTCATCAATTCTTCGGAATTACAATTGATAAAGGTGCAGCCCCATATTTTTTCAGCAGCAGCTTGTGTCTCTTTATCAATATTGTTACTAACCACTAATATTCTTGATTGTTTAACCTTCTTTATTCCGACAAATACTCTTACGGCTTTTGCTATATCATTAAAGTTTGCAGATGCAATAACCGGAACGGGAAGGTGTTCTTCACGTACCGTGTGTATAGATCTTACCAACACCGAACCGCTACCGCAAAAAGGTATATCCGCTATAATGCACGGTAACCCTTCTTTTGCTTTTCTTGCATAAAAAACATCTAAATTAATCCAGTTGGTCATAAGTAAAACAAGAACGCCGTCATACTTTTTTAAATCATCGGGATAGGCAGTTTCCGCTTGTGATACATGCGTATACTTGAATACATCAAACTCCATATCTGTATTTTGGGAGAGTACATTAAGAACCGACTGTGTCTCTTTTTCGTAATCATAGTTAATATGCGGCCATCCCGGAACATCTTTCTTTTTTGTCTGTACAACCACTTTTATCTTTGTTTTCATTTTCCACCTCATAGATTATTCATTCTCGGAAATGCAACTGATATCCTCTTTATTTAATCACTTTAATATCCCGTATCCTATTCACTTATACGGCTGATTATTGTATTATTACGTCATAAATACTTTTTAGGGGCTTTTGCAATGTTGGATATCGAAAATTATGATATAAGTATAAATTCCTGTGCGTTTACAAAATGTGATGAACATTGGAACTGGGTTACCGCAAAACAGGGATTCAAAGATTATGACCTTTGGTTTATAACGGGGGGAAAGGGATATATAGAATACCTCGGTAATAAATATGAACTGCATGAAGGAAAATGTTTTTTACTGGCTCCCAATGTTCAATATGTCGCATATCATGATATAGCCGATATGTTATCCGTTATACATATACATTTTGATTTTGTTAAGAACGGAATGAAAGCATATCCTTTCGGAGTAATTGATTCTCATACCGGTAGCACAAACCTTATTATCCGGTCATTGGAGTATGTTATGTTTTTATACAACATCAAAGATTATCAAAGAGCATATATCTGGTTTAAAGCGGTATTGTGCGATCTGTTCGGAGAATGTGCATCAGCAAATGACGGTATCGATAAAGGTATTCATGAAGTCATCTACTCAATATGCAGGGTAATAGGCAACTCGGTAAACATACCCAATCTTGCGGAGTTTGCAGAGCAATACAGTTATTCGGTTTCTTACTTAGGTAAGATGTTTACTAAGATTACCGGTATGTCCTACACAGATTATGTCAATCACACAAAATTGAACAAGGCAAAGGTATTGCTCTGTTCCACAAACAAAAGTCTTAGCCGGATTGCCGAAAAAACCGGCTACTACGATGCCAGTTACTTTTCCAGGCAGTTCAAAAAGAGTACCGGAATATCACCCGGTAAGTTCAGAAAAAACAGTACCGGATTGGAGTAATTGTTTATAAATATTGAAGTATGCTATATGACTTATGCTTAAGTATATTTTTCGACCGGTTGCTAAAAAACTGCTTTGAATTAATAACTCGTAACTATGTTGAGACAATCTGTTTAAATTATCTTCTATGCTTAAGCTTAATTTTTTCTCCGTCATTCTCGAATATGGAATACTTATTCCTTGCTTTCCTGGACCAAAATTTTTCTATATTAAAACTATGTTTCACCAAACAATCAGTAACATTATTGCATTTACAAAAGTCTCTTTTAAAATCCTTATTGGATTTTGATTGTAATAAATCTTTAATTTCACTTATATCAGTTGCATATTTTATTTCATCTTCAAGGTTGTTAACTTGCGGTATAAGGATAACGTCCTTTACATGGGAAGATTTCTTTAATTTCCCAGTATTGTCCTTTAGCCTTTCGACCAATTTCATATCATCAACATCCGTATCGAAAACAATAATCAATATTGTAAAAGGCTTAATTGTTTTAATAAAACCGGAAGGAATATCTTTTTCCAGCAAATTGATTTTAGTAATCCTTCCCGATTGAATGTATTTCTGTCTTATTGCGCGAATTAAACATGCTTCCGTTTCTCCCTCTACAAAATAGTTATAGTTTATGTTACTCATCGCAAAACTCTCCTAAATCCCATAACTGACTTAAGTCGGGTGTAGTTCCGAATACATCATTTACAAAAGCATTTCTGATGGAAATATCGTTTTTCTTTATAAAGTCACTCGGATATACAGCTTCTATATTTTCATCCTTTTTTAAGAAAGTAAAAGAATGCACCGGTAAATCCATGTCCAGTAGATCAAGGTTATGAGAAGTAAAAAACAGTTGTTCAAGGGGGCCCAGTTTGTCAATCATTATTCCCAGTAGAAATTGCTCTATATCGGTCTGTATAAAAGTAAACTTCTCATCAACATAATAAAAACCGTGCATGCCTTTGCATATTGAACTTATCACATAAGATATATCTATTCCCATTTTTGTTCCGCTGGATAAAATATCTTCAATTATTTTCCCGTTTTGAATAAAAACATCCCCGTTACGACTTCTTATAACATAAGAATTTTCTACTTCATCGCTTTTTTGAACATCGGTTATTGAAGTATCCAAAGTTTTTAAGACTCGTTTAAGTATATCCAATGAAAGCACATCTTTATCAATCCTTATATCGGTGTTACCGATATCGGGAAAAGTAAAATGCCATCCGAAGCTTTTAATAGAATCCAATACATCCAATGAACTCTTGTTATCGTCTTTTACTTTAACCTGTTCCAACTTTCTTACACAAATCTCATATGAATCTCTCCTGCCTATAGGGGCAGTGTAAACTTCCAATGACAGTTTCGGTTCCGCTTCTTTCTTGTCGCTGCGTTCTAAACTGCAATTAACGCGGTACAGCATTTCCTCATCACGTAAAAAATCGATTGAAAAAAATGCTTTCCTTTTTTTGTCTTTTACTGATTCAAAAAGTCTACCGGGGCTTTTATATGCGATAAAATTAAATATATGCATCATGGCTTTACCTAATGTAGTTTTACCTGAAGCATTCACACCGAGGAGAATGTTTACTTTTTTGAACCGAAAATTAGTTTTGTTCGGTAAAAATTCACCTTTAATTGTGGAATTTACAATTTTACGCGGATAGGAAAAATTAATCTTAAAATCATCGAAACCCAGTAAATTATCTAACTCAAGATTCATTACTACCATAAAATTGACCTCCTGCATGATATAAGTTCCAATTATTAGAACTTATATCATTTTAATACTGTTTTTTTCCTTTGTCAAGTTTTTAATCTATCGTTTTTGTTACTATTCACTGCCATTGCACCGCACCCCAAAAGGGTAACACTTTTCAACGAAAAATTACGCACATAAAAAACAACCAAGATTTATCCTGATTGTCTTGCTTATTTTGAATTACCTGAAATATTTGACTTCCACTTCGCTTTACTTTTGAACGCATTTTTGCTATCATACTTTCAGATAACAGATAGGAGAAAGCCTATGTTCTTCTCCATCTGTTCCGAAAGAAAACACAGAAAACTCCTCGCCGGGAGATTTAAAAAGCTAAGACAAAACAATCGGATTGCAGAAAAGTGGTGACAAACTATGACTACTTGGGCAGATTATAAAAATAATGTAAGAGAAACTAATCCTGAAATCGGAAAAGATATTGACGAAGTTGAAGCGATTTCAAAAATTGTCGGTGCTATGATTGAGCGCCGCCATGACCTTGAACTTTCTCAAAGAGAACTTGCCGATATGTGCGGCATACCGCATTCTTCCGTTGCCAGAATTGAATCCGGGAGCAGTACTCCGAATCTTCGGACACTTTTGAAAATATTCCGAGAACTCGGTTTAAATTTAGTTGCAGAACCCGCAGTAGGTTCTTCTCCTAACGATGTGAGCCTGTAATAATATTGCAAAATTATTTAACCAAACATGGAATTTGCTAATAATAAGTTTTTCTGCTTTTTCATAGCATTTATTAAAAAACTGTTGACAACAGGAATAACAGGTGGTATTCTTTAACAGGTTAGCGACTGCTAACCATGTGTGAAAGAGGGTGCTATGATGCCGTTGATATCAGTTAAGAACGGGGAAAAAGCGGTTATAAAAAAGGTTACCGGAAGTAATGAAGTAAGGAAGTATTTAACCGACTTGGGATTCGTTGAGGGGTCGGATATTTGCGTTATTACGGAAATAATGGGTAATATGATTGTAAACATAAAAGAATGCAGAATTGCCTTAAACAGGGAATTGGCTTCGAAAATAATGGTGGAGGTTTAAAGAAATATGGAAACATTGGATAAGGTAAAGGCGGGACAAAGCGTTACTGTCAGAAAAATACGCGGCACGGGCCCGGTAAAGAAGCGACTGATGGATATGGGGATAACTCAGGGGACAGAAATAACGGTAGTAAAATTGGCACCGTTGGGTGATCCGATTGAAATGAAGTTAAGAGGATATGATCTTTCTATCAGAAAAGCCGATGCCGAGCTGGTAGAGGTGGAATAGTAAATTTTTTTAACATAAGGTTAGCAAACGCTAACTAAAGGAGGGAAAAGATGAAAATAGCGATAGCAGGTAATCCCAACAGCGGTAAAACAACTTTATTCAATGCGCTTACGGGATTAAATCAGTTTGTGGGTAACTGGCCCGGAGTTACCGTAGAGAAAAAAGAAGGTAAGCTGAAAAAGAAGAAAAATGTACACATTATGGATCTTCCGGGAATATATTCACTGTCACCTTATTCATTGGAAGAAATAATTGCAAGAGATTATCTGGTCAATGAAAGACCCGATGTGATAATTAATATTATTGACGGAACCAATCTGGAGCGCTCATTGTATCTTACAACTCAGTTGGCAGAACTGGGCATACCCATGGTCATAGCCGTCAATATGATGGATTCTGTGGATAAGGCGGGAGATAAGCTGGATACGAAAAAATTGTCGGAACAGTTAGGTTATCCTGTTGTAGGGATATCCGCACTGAAAAAGCGTAATATTCAGCAACTGATAAAGGAAACCTTAAAAGCCGGGGAAGATAAAGGGTCCGTACCCGTTATGAAGTTCAACAGTGTAGCGGAAGAGGCTATTACAGGTATTAAAGAGATTGTAGGTAGTAAAGCCGACGGCATAAATGACAGATGGCTGGCAGTAAAATTCTTTGAAAGAGATGAAAAAGTATCCGATACGTATAAATTGAACAAAAGTGAAGCGGAAGCAGTAGAAAAGTATATCAAAAAGTGTGAAGAGAAACTGGATGACACCTCGGAAAGTATAATTGCAAATGAAAGATATAAATATGCGGCAAAAGTTGCATCTTCCAGTTTTGTAAAGAAGGATAAAGGGGCACTTACGGTAACCGATAAGATAGATAAAGTGGTTACCAACAGATTTCTTGCCCTCCCCATATTTGTAGTTGTTATGTTTATCGTGTACTTCGTATCGGTTACAACCGTAGGCGCAATTGTTACCGACTGGACCAACGAAGTGTTATTCGCTGAACTGATAGCTCCGGGAGTGGAAGATTGGCTTGTAAGTATAAATACCGCAGACTGGCTGACAGGCCTTATAGTAGACGGTATTATAGGGGGTGTAGGTGCGGTATTGGGATTTGTTCCCCAGATGTTTGTACTGTTCTTATTCCTTGCTTTTTTGGAAGCTTGCGGATATATGGCAAGAATTGCCTTTATACTGGACAGATTATTCAGAAAATTCGGCTTGTCCGGTAAGTCTTTCATACCCATGCTTATAGGTACGGGCTGTTCGGTACCGGGTATAATGGCAAGCAGAACCATTGAGAATGAAAGAGACAGAAAGATGACGATTATAACAAGCATTTTCATGCCGTGCGGTGCCAAACTCCCCATAATCGCCCTTATAGCCGGTGCTTTGTTCAACGAGGCATGGTGGGTAGCTCCCAGTGCATATTTTATGGGAATAGCAGCGGTAATAATCTCCGGTATAATACTTAAAAAGACCAAGCCGTTTGCAGGAGATCCTTCACCTTTCGTAATGGAACTTCCGGCATATCGTTGGCCTACAGTGGGAAATGTTCTGAAATCCATGTGGGAAAGAGGCTGGTCCTTTATTAAAAAGGCCGGTACCGTAGTACTGTTATCCAGCATATTCATATGGTTTACCTCTTCATTCGGTATTATTGAAGGTAAATTTACAATGGTGGAAGACCTTTCCGACGGTTTTCTTTCCAAGATAGGTACAGCCTTGGCATGGATATTTAAGCCTTTAGGATTCGGTGAATGGAGATTAACCGTAGCTACCATTATGGGATTGGTAGCAAAAGAAAATGTAGTATCCACAATCGGAATACTTTACGGATTTGCCGAAGTTTCCGAAAGCGGAGAAGAAATATGGGAGCTTTTAGCAGCTTCATATACACAAATAGCCGCCTACTCATACTTGGCATTCAACCTTCTGTGTGCTCCCTGTTTTGCGGCAATCGGTGCTACAAAAAGAGAGATGAACAGCGGCAAATGGACATGGTTTGCAGTAGGATATCAAACCGTATTTGCTTATGCGGTAGCCTTGATTATTTATCAGATAGGAACATTGATATCCACAGGCGCATTCGGTTTATGGACCGTAATAGCATTTATTGTATTAGGTTTAATGCTGTACTTACTGTTCAGGCCTCAACCTAAAAGAAGTTTAACGGGTGAAAGGATAACGGCATGAAAGAGTTTATATTAGAAAACCTTGCAACCGTTATTATCTCCCTTGTACTGTTATCGGTTGTAACCTTAATTGTTGTAAGTATGATAAGAAACAAAAAGAAAAACAAGAGCATATGTGCAGGTTGCCCCATGGCGGGTAACTGCTCAAAAGGTAAAGGATAATATTCTCCGATATAGTAAACATGTACAATCCTAAGACAATCTCCTTGCGGAGGTTGTTTTAGTAAGAAAATTTTTTTACTTTTAGATGATAATATGATAGTTTTAAGAAGTGAATATGCATGTTTAGGAGAAAGACATTAAAAATTATTGCAATGTAGGGAACATTATAGTAATATTTAATCATAAAATGTTCCCTATGGAGGCGTTATGAACAATAACTATTCAAGTATACAAAATTTACTTCATCAAAAAGCGGATTGCCAGGCAAGACTGAATCTTTTACCTTATGACGGAAATCCCGAGATAAAAGAACGTGACGGAAGGAAGTATTTGTATGTACGCAAACGAGTGGGTTCAAGACTTTCCTCAACCTATGCGGGTATTTATTCCGATGAGCTGTATCAGCTTCTTGTTCGCAATGCCCGTGAAGCAAGGGAGATACGAAGAAATATCCGAAGACTGGACAAAGAGCTGGCGCTGCTCGGATATTCCGACAGAGGGCTTACACCTAAAGTTCAGCTTAATTTGGATTTTGCCAGAATAAACATTAAATCCAGTATCTTTGATCAGGCAATACTTGAAGGGGTTGCAACAAGTTTTTCTCAGGTTGAGGATATAATTGAAGATAATACTGTCAGCGGTATGACTGCAAGCGATGTGCAAAAGATATTGAATCTGAAACATGCCTGGGAGTTTATTCTTGATAAGGATGTAATAGCTTATCCCTCGGATTATTCTATTCTTTGCCATATAGCCAAACTTGTTAATGAGGGATTCTTTCAGGATGGCGGACGTATTCGCGGTGTTCCTGTAACAATAGGGGGCTCAAACTATATTCCTCCCATGCCGATCGAATCGGTTGTTAAGGAAAATATACAGGCTATATTGCAAGCGGATATACCGTCCGATGAAAAGGCAATAAAACTTTGTCTTTATTGCATGAAAGCACAGATATTCAATGACGGTAATAAAAGAGCGGCTATTATCTTTGCAAACCATTATCTCATATCCCAAGGCGGCGGAATTATTATAGTGCCGGAAAAGAATGTTCCCCAATTTAAGACATTACTTATTGCCTACTATGAAGACAGAGATAAAGGTGAGATTACCGAATTCATGAAAAAGCAGTGTATTAAAACCTTCTAATCTTAAGCGGGCATTCTTAATTTAAAAGGTATACAAAAACAACTTATATTCATGTCAGTGCAGAGTATGCATTTTTTATCACTTAAAGAATACCGAAATGCAACGAATAGCATATATTTGCTCTAAAAGTGCAACGCAAATGCAACGAATAATTATTTGTTGCATATTTGTTGCATTATTTATATAATACTTCATAGAAAGTGTCGCATGAAAGAAGGTAAGATAATGGAAGGTTCCAATTAGTTTTATGATCAATTACTGTCCGGTGATGAGCAGCTTAGTTTTACATATCTTGAAAAGAAATTAAGGGAAATTATTAAAATTCCCGCCCTGGATAATGATATACTGCGTTCTTTAGGTTTTTATACAAAAGATATGAAGTATAACAATGCAGCTTCAATATTTGCAGATAAGAATAATATGTTCGGTGTGGATATCGTCCGTTTCGGCAATTCAATTAATGAGATTCTTGACAGAGAAACAATTTATAAAAACTGCATTCTGGAACAGTATGACAGAGCATTGGTATTGTACAGAAAATATTATCAATATGAAGTGATTGAGGGAGCATTACGTGAAAGACGTGAACGACTTCCCGAATCCGCATTCAGGGAAGCACTTGCAAATGCTTTGGTACACAGAGATTTTGATGTAAATGCACATATAAGGATAGCAATGTTTAAGAATAAAATAGAGATTTCTTCCCCCGGAGGTCTTCCTTCTTCAATTAAAAAGGAAGATTATCTGAACGGCACTATCTCTGTTTTAAAGAATCCTATAATTGGTAATATCTTTTTCAGATTGGATTTAATTGAAACTCTGGGAACGGGAATAAGGCGCATAAACCAGGCATACAGAGATTATGATATAAAGCCGGATTATATGATATTTGATACCAGTATTACGGTTGAACTTCCGACAACTACCGTAGAGTACGAGATTACCGGCGAAGAATCGGATATTGTTGATGCTCTGAGAGGCGGTAGGATTTTAACATGTAGCGAAATCACGGATAAGACGGGGTATAATAAAAGCAAGGTTCTGAGGTTAATGAAAAATTTAACCGATAAGAAATATGTCTCCGTTATCGGTGGCGGAAGAAGTACAAAGTATAAACTGAGATAAGTATTTAAAAGGATGATAATAAAAAGACAGCCTCTTTTGAAAGGCTGTCTTTTCGAGAAGTATGAGATTGCTTTTTAAGCAGACAATCATTTACCCAATCCGAACAGATTTAAGAAGCGCTGCCAGAAGGTAATTTTAGCCTGTCCGTTAGTAGGTGTTTTGGCTTCTTTTTCCAATTCTATTGCTTTGGTCTTTATTATAAACTGAACCGATTCTACCGATTTATTCTTGTCGGAGACATAAGATTTCACTATATCCGCATCTCCGAATATCTCGTCTATCATATTGTCTATTTCTTTTCTTATCTTGGAATCCAGTCCCATGGTTTCGTAATGCAAGGTTCTTACACCGTCTCTGTACTTAAGGAGACCTTCCTTCAACTCGACCGAAGCACTCTGGAGGGTGGCTGCCGATTCGGTGAGAGTATCCGCATATTGTTTTATTGTAGCCGCCGATGTGTTTATTTTGCATATTCCGTTTTTAAGTTCCGTTGCGGCCTGACTTACTTGAGTAACCGATCCGGTGTACATATCCATTCCGGCTTTCAGTTGTATAACACCGTCCAGTTCGGCTTTTAAAGGTGCCAGTTCCGGTACATTCTCCAGTATTGCGGCATAGTTCTGCTCGTTAAGTTCGGGAAGAGGTAAACCCATCTGCTGTATCGTGCCGTTTGCCGTCTGGAATGTTTTAAGTACGATACCGTGTATAGCCTGTGCTAAAGGTGCTCCCTGTCGGCTTAATGCATCCAGCCCGCCTGCCAGTTGCGATGCTCCCTGATATACCTGACTGATACCCTGTGATAACTGTGCTATACCGTCTCTGAAGCTTGCCTGTGCCTCCGTGTACTGTGTTAAACCCGATACATATTCTTCGAAACCGTCGGTAAGTTCCTCAGCTCCGTCATCTAATTTCTTTATGGCATCGGTAAGCTCGTTGAATCTTTCGGTTATGGAATGGGTATCCACCGGCATATCCATAATCATTCTTACACCGCCGAAGGTAACGGAATCCAATTCAAAGTTCTTTGCGTCGGCTTTAATATTAATGTCGGCATTTTTGCCGGGCAGTACCGTATAGGTTATCTGTTTGTACATACCGGCTGTGGCAATAACGCCGTTCTGTGTCTGTATATCGCTGAATATTCTTTCGTCCAACTTTACAGTTATTGATAACGTGTAATTGCTGTAAAAGAACTTATCGCTTTTTGTATCGGGCTTCACCGATATCCTTATTTCCGCTTTTCCGCTCTTTCCGACTATTTCGTCTGCTTTAAGCTCTTTACCGTCCATCAGATACTTAACCTCTATTATCCAGGGTAAGTTTTTGGTATCCAATGTACCCTGATAATGCAGTTTTTGTGCTTTGGAATCTATTGTTATCAAGTCGTCTTGCACGGTTACTTTATCGTTTGTGGTTAAGTTCTTAACCGAATCGTATGTACCGTAATCGGTAATGCTTCCCTGATTAAAGGAATTAATAACATAAACTTGTTGAATTTGTCCGTATTCGTCCAGTATGCCGTAAATTACTTCTTCTTTTTTTGAAGATTCCGGTGCTGCCGATACCGGTAATATCGAAGCCGCTAAAAGGGCTATTATAAGAAGGATACTAATCAGTTTTTTCATTTAATGTCACCTCCTGTTTTTTTACTTAAATGAAATCCGTTTTTATAGGTTGTTTTTCTTATTACTTTATCAAACAGTATCAACAGAGCGGGAAGTACCGTGGATACCATTACAAAGGACAATATAGTTCCTCTTGCAAGCAAGCCTCCGAGCTCCCTTACAATAGGATTGGATGATGTCAGTGTCAGTGCAAATCCGGCAGAGGCCAGTATACCCGCCGATATCATTACCGCAACTATATTGTTTGCCAGTGTCTTGGCCATAGCCTCTTTTGCGGGTAGCAAGGTACGATTGTGCATATACCTGTCGGTGATAAGTATCGCATAGTCAATGGTAGCTCCCAGCTGCACGGTATTAATTACAAGGTAACCTATATAGTTTAAAGAGCTGCCTTGGAAATATGTGAATGCCAGGTTTATCCATATTGCCGCCTCAATGGTAAAGACCAATATAAAGGGCAGGGATAACGATTTGAAAGATATAAGTATGACAAGGAATATGCCCAATACCGCAATGAGTGTGACAAGGGTATTGTCAGCCGTTATTGAATCCTTTATGTCATACACCGATGCACTTTCTCCCACTAAGTAGACCTCGTCGTAATACTGCTCTGCGGTAGCGCGAATCTTCTCTATGGCTGCAAAAGTTTCTTTACTTTCTATTTCATAGTCGGTATACAGTATTATTCTGGAATAGTTTTCCGAATTGAACATACTGTCCTGTCCTTCCACAAAACCTTCCGGAATAGCCGGGCCTATATAGCTTGCGTAGGAAATTACAGCAGAAATTCCCTCGATATCCTCCAGTTCATTACTCAGCATATTCAACGAACCGTTACCGCCTTTAGGAACTATTATCGCCATCTGATTAATCTTTCCGAATTGCTCCTCTATAGCCAATTTGTCCTCTTCCGCTCTGGATGCCTTTATACCGGCGCCGGAGCCGTATTCAAATGGAATCTTATCCTTTGCAAGAAAACAGGGGATAATAACCAAAATGGATATTATTAAAAGAGGTATTCTCAGCTTCATCAGCCACTGTCCCACCCTCTTTAAATCCATACGGACGGTTTTGTGTTGTGTCTTATCCATTATGCGCACGAAAGAAAGAGCCAGTGCGGGCAGGAATATCATTACACTTATAAAGCTCAACGCAACCCCCTTAACTAAGTTGATACCCAAATCCGCACCTATCTGGAATCTCATGAATAACAAAGCCAAAAAACCGATAACCGTGGTGGCTGCACTGGCAGCTACCGAAGTAAAGGATTTCTTTATTGCGCGTTTCATAGCTTCTTCCGGTTCATACTGTTCCCGGTATTCTTTAAAGCTGTGCATTAAAAATATTGCATAGTCCAGTGAGACCGCCATCTGCAAAATGGGACTGACGGTGTAAGTAATAAAGGAAATGTCGTCAAATAACAGATTGGTGCCCATGTTAATCAATATTGCGACACCCAATGCCGCAAGATAGAGCAGAGGCTCTATATATGACGATGTGGTCAGAAGTAAAACAATGATAATGAGAGGAACCAGTATGAGCAGCGACCTCAATGTTTCGGTAGCCGAAAGCTTTTGTACAACCGCTTTACTAACCGAAGAGCCCGATGCCGCATTTTCTTCTCCTATCAACTCATATATACCGTCTACCGCTTCCACCTCGAAACCGGGAGCTATGGAAACGGAAAACAGGGCATTGCCGTTTTTGTAGTATGCTTCCGTTACCGAACTGTCCAGAAACTCCAAAGGTGTGGAATGTAAGATATCCTGTCCTATCACATCATCCAGCCATGTAACCGCAGTGACACCGGATATATTTTCCAAATCCTCTTTATACTCCAACGCCTGATGAACCGATACATTCCTTACCATAATACTTGCAGTAGGGAAGTCCTCATCAAATTCTTTTTCCATTAAACTCATACCTTCGGTGGAATTACTGTCCTTGGGAAGATAGTCTTCCAGATTATAGTTTACCGGGACACCCATCGCCATTACCCCGCATAACACCGCAAGAGTAATGAATATGATTATTATGAGTTTTCTTCGTTTAACAATACCGCTTGTAAATTTTTCCATAACACTCCTTCCAATAAACAACATTGTGTTGACAAATCACCACTGTTATAGGATAATATCATTGGGTTGATAAGTCAACAGACAGATGTTTAATAAATGTTTGTTGACAAACAGAAAAGAGGGAAATGTGGTTTATCAGACAAAAACGGGGGAGATGATTATGAAGAAGCAAAAGAAAGAAGACAGAAGGGTGAAGTACACCAAAATGGTGTTAAAGGAAAGTCTTATTGACCTTTTATCACAGAAGGATATATCGGCAATCACCATTAAAGAGATATGCGAAGAGGCGGACGTAAACAGAACGACATTTTATGCTCATTACGCCGATCAGTATGATTTGTTGCGACAGATTGAAGATGAGTTACTGCAAAATCTGAAGGCATATATAACGGTATTCAAACAGAAAAAAGCCGATGCCATATTTGTGGATATTCTGGAAGAAATGTTTGAATACATAAAGGCCAATGCGAAACTGTGTAAACTGCTGTTATCCAAAGAGGGCAATCTGGACTTCCAGAAACGTATTATGATGCTGGTATACGATACCAATCTTGTGGCAAAACCCAATGAGACTCTGAAAAAGGGAGAAGAGGAATATGTATACTCCTTTGTCATAACGGGGTGTGTGGGAGTTATACATAAGTGGCTGGAAGAGGGAATGAAACACTCATCCCGTATAATGGCGGGAATGATTATCAATTCGGTAAAGAATCTGCCTGTGACATTTGAGTAAATGAGTCACAAAACTTTTCAGCTGAAGGCGGCTATTTTTTCCTTATGTATATAAGCTTGATATTATTCAGGTTTACGGACTTTATGTCGAATTTTTTCAGCGACGACACAAACGGCGTGAGTTTGCTGAATCCGTAGTTTCGTACATCAAAATCGGGAAACATTTTGGACAGTATATTGCCCACATCGCTTAACGGGCTCCAACCGTCATCATCGGATATATCATCGGCTATTGTTTCAATAGCTTTTATTACCTTCTCCAGAGGAGTAATGGAATCCTCCATGTCTTTTTGCTTGTTATTGTTCTCTTCCTGACCCAGTATCTCCAAGTATTTGAATTGGTTGCAGGATGCTATGAAGGGGGCGGGGGTTTTCTTTTCTCCCATACCTACAACATATTTACCCGCTTCACGAAGCCTGGTTGCCAGTCTTGTAAAGTCCGAATCGGAAGAAACTATACAGAATCCTTCAACATTATCGTCATACAGTATATCCATGGCATCTATAATCATTGCCGAATCGGTGGCATTTTTACCTGTCGTATATCCGTACTGCTGTATAGGTGTAATGGAATAGTCTAAGAGTATTTTTTTCCAGGAACTCAGTTCCGGTCTGGTCCAGTCTCCGTATATCCTTTTATAGGTTATCGTTCCCGATCTTGCCAGTTCATCGAATATATATTTTATATATTTTTCCGATACATTCTCGGCATCTATAAGTACTGCAAATCGCTTATCTTCATTCATATTTTTTTACCTCATTATATATAATATCATAACATCCGTTTTTTCCGTTATTTGTGTCTTGATTGGGTTATTTCCTCTTTGTATATCTTATCTCTGTGTCCTATATCGATAAGTACCAGTATAAGTATATTATCCCGTATATCCGCTAAAATACGATACTTACCTACTCGGTACCTCCAATAACCGGTTTTTTCCGATGTAAGTCCTTTGCCGTGTATGCGGGGATTTTCACAATTAACCAGGTTTTTATCAATCCAGGATTGGATAATCTTTTGTGTCTGTCTGTCAAGCTTTTTGAAAGCTTTATCGAATTTCTCAGTAGTGATTATACTGTAAGTCATAATTGCAACTCTTCCCAAAGCTTATTAACAGGTCGAGTTTTCAATTTACCTTCCGATTTCTCTTTTTCGTATTCGGCAAATACCTGCATATCAAATTGGTCTTCAATATGCTCCATCATGACATTTCTGACAACTTCCGATAAACTCTTGCCATTTATTTTTGCATAAGCTTTCAGAATGTCAAGTTCCTCATCGGTTATCCGCAAACTGATGGTTGCCATAATGCACCTCCTCGTGTCCGGGTTTATTGTAATACGATTGTATTACATGTATGTCCCTTTGTCAACAACTACCGATAGCATCTTTCATCAGCAGTACCATTATTGCCTTTTGTGCATGAATACGGTTTTCCGCCTGCTCGAATATTTCCTTTGCATGTTGTTCAAATACCTCTTCGGTTATTTCCTGCTCCCTGTGAGCGGGAAGGCAGTGTAATACTATGGCATCGGGTTTGGCAGAAGCTGTTACTTTACGGTTTATCTGATATCCTTTGAATGCTTCCGTTCTTATCTGTACTTCCTTTTCATGACCCATGGATGCCCAGACATCGGTATACAATACATCGGCATCTTTTGCGGCTTCAAAAACATCGGTTGTACATAAAAAGTCGGGATTCGGTGCTGCCCATTGCATTACTGTATTGTGCGGCTCATAACCTTCAGGGCAGGCTACACTAATTCTCATTCCCGTCTTCAAAGCGCCCGCTATCAAAGAGTTGGCCATATTGTTGCCGTCTCCTATATAGCACATTTTAAGTCGGCAAGTGTTCCTTTATACTCCCTTATTGTCATAAGGTCAGCCAACACCTGGCAGGGATGTTCAAAATCCGTAAGTCCGTTAATTACCGGTATGGTTGCATATTTTGCAAGCTTTTCCACTTCTTCCTGTGCGAAAGTTCTAATCATTATACAGTCAAGGTATCTCGACAGTACTCTTGCGGTATCCTGTATAGGTTCGCCTCTTCCTATCTGAAGGTCATTGCTGCTTAAAAACAGAGCATGTCCTCCCAATTCATACATGCCTGCTTCAAAAGATACCCTTGTTCTCGTGGAGGATTTTTCAAATATCATACCGAGTTTTTTGCCTTCCAAGTATTTTTTGTTAAGGTTATTCTTTCTTTCATATTTAAGCTGGTCGGCCAGATTCAATATCTTTGTTATTTCCTCTTTGCCAAGATCCATAAGTTTCAACAGATGTTTCATTATTCACATGCCTCCTTCAGCACTTTTACGGCTTTTGCCAGCGATTTTTTACATATATTCAACGGCGGCAGCATACGTATCTTATCCTTTGCCGTAAGGAATAATACGCCGTTTGCCATACATTTTTCCACTATTTCTTTGGCATCTTTTTCGGTTTTAACCGCAAGCATCAATCCCGTTCCGCTTATCGATTGCACCCCTTTTGCGCCTTGTAACAGTTCCCTTACTATTTTTTCCTTTTCAAGTACATCCTTTAAAAGTTTGTTGTTTATTCTGCTTACGACACTTATTGCTCCGGCACAGCAAACGGGGTTACCTCCGAAAGTGGAGCCGTGAGAGCCGTAGTCCAGAACATTGTGTGTTTTCTCGTTGAACAGGGTAGCACCTATGGGTAAACCTCCGCCCAATCCCTTTGCCGAAGTCACTATATCCGGTTGTATTTCGTAACGCATATATGAGTAAAATGCACCGGTTCTGCCTATACCTGTCTGAACTTCATCGATAATCAAAAGTACATCATTCTCTTTACACAGTTTTTCCGTATTAGCAACATAATCTTTATCCAGCGGTATAACACCGCCTTCTCCCTGTATAAGTTCCAGCATTACGGCACAGACATGTCCTGATTTGATATGCTTTTCCATCTCTTTTGTATCATTCACTTTTACGTGTAGGAATCCTTGAGTAAAAGGTCCGAAATGCTTATGGAAAACATCCTGTCCCGTTGCGGATAATGTAGTGACGGTTCTTCCGTGAAAACTGTTTTCCAATGTGATTATCGTATGTCTGTCCTGTCCGTATTTGTCGGAACTGTATTTTCTTGCCGTTTTGATGGCACACTCGTTTGCTTCGGCGCCGGAATTGGCAAAGAATACTTTACTCATACCGGACTTTTTGCACAGAAGCTTTGCCAGTTCCACCTGCGGGTAGGTGTAATAGAGATTGGATGTGTGCTGCAGTTTATCCAGCTGAGCGATTATTGCCTGTTTCCATTGCTCATCCGCAACACCGAAACTGTTTACCGCTATGCCGCTTCCCATATCTATGTATTGCTTACCGTTGGAATCATAAAGAAATTGCTTGTGTCCTCTTACAAGGTCCAAATCAAACCTTTTGTATGTATTGGCTATATATTGCTTGTCCAGTGCTTTAATATCCATTACCCGCCTCACGCAAACATTGTTCCTATACCTTCATCGGTAAGTGTTTCTATAAGTATGGAGTGGGGGATTCTTCCGTCTATTATGAATACCCTTTTTACGCCCCTTCTTACTGCTTCTATACAGCATTGTACTTTGGGAATCATGCCGCCCTCAATTGCACCTTCCCGTATCAGCCTGCTTGCATCGGATACCGAGATTTTGGATATTAATGATTTCTGATCGTTCTTATCCGACAAAAGACCCGGTGTGTCGGTCATGGAGATAAGGCATTCGGCATTTAAGGCCGATGCTATAGCCGAAGATGCCGTGTCTGCATTTATATTATAGGTATTCATGTCGTCATCGCAGCCTACCGTGGATATTACGGGAATATATCCCTTTTCCAGAAGGTCCTCAATAACCGATTTGTTTATGTCGGTTATCTCTCCTACAAAACCCAATTGCTCACTAATCTTCCTGGCCTTTATCAAGCTTCCGTCGTGTCCGCATATACCTATTGCTTTTCCGCCGTATGATTGCAGCATGGATACCAGATTCTTGTTTATCCTGCCGCACAGCACCATCTGTACGATATCGGCGGTTTCCCGGTCGGTCACTCTCAGTCCGTTTACAAACTCGGTTTTCTTGCCTATCTTGTTGAGCATTCCGGTTATTTCCGGACCTCCGCCGTGTACCAGTACCACTTTCATGCCTATGGAAGACATGAGTACAATATCTCTCATTACATCTTTTTTTAGATGCTCTTCGGTCATTGCGGCACCGCCGTATTTGACTACCACAATCTTGTTGTTGTATTTCTGTATATACGGCAGGGCTTCTACCAGTATATGTGCCCTTTGGGCATTGGAAAGTGTCATGTCAATTCTCCTTTTAAGTACGGTAATCTCCGTTTATCTTTACATAGTCATATGTAAGGTCACATCCGTATGCCGTCGCCTGAGCATCTCCCGAGTTCAGATTTATTAATACGGTTATTTCTTCATAGCTCAATATTGTTTTTGCAAGTTGTTCGGAAAACTGCACTCCGAATCCTTTTTCGCAGACTTTAACGGTAGTTTCCTTGTCATTTGAAAAAGAAACATCAATCTTACCTATATCCACATCCGCCCCGGAATAGCCTATTGCACAAAGTATCCGTCCCCAATTGGCATCGGCTCCGAACATGGCGGCTTTTACTAAAGAGGAAGATATTACCGATTTGGCAACGGTTTTACATATATCCTTTGTTTTGCCGTTTATTACCTTACATTCAATAAGTTTGGTTGCACCTTCTCCGTCCTTGACTATCATGCGGCTTAAATACGATGTTACGGCATTCAAGGCTTTTTTAAATATTTCATATTCTTTGTTTTTTTCTTTTATTTCACTGTTTTTTGCCTGACCGTTTGCAAGTACCGATACCATATCGTTTGTGGAAGTATCGCCGTCAATACTTATCATGTTGAATGTATCTTTTACATCTTCCGACAATGCTTTTTGCAGCAGTTCTTTTGATATATTCACATCGGTGGTTATAAATGCCAGCATTGTGGCCATATCGGGATGAATCATGCCGGATCCTTTGGCAATGCCTCCCATCTTGCAGGTTTTTCCGTTTATCTTAAAACTTACCGCCACTTCCTTAACCCTTGTATCGGTGGTCATTATGGCTTCGGTGCAGTGTATGCCGTTTTCTTTACTCAATCCGTCACACAGCTCTTTCATATGCGAAGCAATAGGGTCTAATGACAGTTTCTGCCCTATAACCCCGGTGGATGCCACTATTACATCGGCAGGATTAATGTTTAACTCCTTTGCCGCGAGATTACACATGCCCCGTGCTATCTCCATACCGTTTTCATTGCAGGTATTGGCATTGCCGCTGTTGCATATGATGGCTTTTGCATATCCGTCCGCCACATTCTGTTGTGTGACCGTTATTGGTGCTCCCTTTACAAGATTTTTTGTATAGACGCAAGCTGCGGTACATATAGTATCGGAAACAATAAGGGCGAGATCCCTTTTGGTCTTATTCTTCCTTATACCGCAGTGTATACCGTTTGCTCTGAACCCGACGGGTGCGGTTATTGAACCTTTTATATATTCCATTCTGTTATTTCTCCTTTATACCTTCAAACCGTAAGTTTCTTCTTTTCCGGTTATGACATTCAATATCTGTACCGCCGCACCCGATGCTCCTTTACCGAGATTGTCGTAAAGTGCGATTAGCGATATTCTTTCATCGTTTCCCGTAACAACTATTTTTATAGAATCCTTATCTTTGAAATCATCGGAAGGTATGTAACCGTTATAGCTTTCTCCTTTTATGTCCGAAATATCAAACAGCGGTCTGTTGCCGTATTTCTTTACAAAAATATCGCATATATCGTCAATCGTTACACCCTTTATTGATATATTGACCGTTACACACATCATACTGTATATGTCGCATACAACGGGATTGAAAAGGGGATAGTCGGATATGGAAGAATAGTGTTTCATTTCCTTCAGATGCTTATGTGACTGGGTAAGTGCATATATACGCGGTACCGACAGCGAACAGTCTCTGTTTTGGTCGGTATAATCGCTTATCATGGCTTTTCCTCCTCCCGAATAACCGGTGAGGGAAGTGCAGGAAAAAGGATAGTTCTTTTGTACTATATTGTTTTCTATCAGCGGTCTTACCAATGCTATGAATCCCGTGGCATGGCAGCCGGGAACACAGATACGCTTGCTTTGCTTAACTTTATCGTATATATCCTCTCCCATCTCCAAAAAACCGTATGTCCAGCCGGGAGCTGTCCTGTGCGCGGTGGAAGCGTCTATTACCACGGTATCGGGGTTGTTAATAAGGGAGACCGACTCTATAGCCGCCCGGTCGGGAAGACACAAAAAAGCTATGTCGGCACTGTTTAAGGCTTTTGCCCTTTTGTTTACATCTTTCCTTTGCTGTTCGGGAAGGGTAATGAACTGTATATCCGCCCTTGTTGCAAGCCTTTCATGTATTCTTAATCCCGTGGTGCCGTAAGAGCCGTCAATGAAAACCTTAACCATTCACAGCCTCCCTGATATGCTCTATCTGTAGGAGTACCGATTGTGCCGAAGGACCTCCGTAAGATATCCTTCTTTCCACACATGTATCCAACGATATCTCCTTATACACATCCTGCTCGAACAAAGACGAGTGGCTTTTGTAGATTTCCAAAGGCAGAGTTTCCAGTGTGTAATCGTTTTGTATGCAATAAGCCACTAACTGTCCCGTAATTTTGTATGCATCCCGAAAAGGCAGAGATTTCTTTACCAGATAATCGGCACAATCGGTTGCGTTTATGAACCCTTTATTTGCGGCTTTTTTCATATTATCTTTAAGGAAGACCGTCTCTTTCAACATAGCGGTAAAAACTTTCAGACAGGAGCTTACCGTATCGAAACTGTCGAATACCGCCTCTTTGTCTTCCTGCATATCCTTGTTGTATGCCAAAGGCAAGGATTTTTGCATAACCAACAGAGTATTCAGATCGGAAAAAGTCCTTGCACTCTTTCCCCGTATAAGCTCCGCTATGTCGGGGTTTTTCTTCTGAGGCATTACGGAAGAGCCGGTGGAAAAACCGTCGGATAGCTCCACAAACTTAAACTCCCACGAAGCCCACAGTATCAGTTCTTCGCAGAAACGCGAAAGATGCAACATTACCATGCTGTTGGCATAACAGGCATCTGTCGCGAAATCCCGGTCGGATACGCCGTCAATACTATTGAGTGAAGGCATTTCAAAGCCTAAAGCAGCAGCGGTCATATGCCTGTCGGTGTTATATGTGGTTCCGGCAAGGGCACCGCTACCCAGCGGACAGGTATTCATCATGGAATCGAAAGACATATATCTTTTCAAATCACGGTAAAACATCATCGCATATGCCATAAGGTAATGACCCAATGTAACCGGTTGTGCTCTTTGCAAATGGGTATAGCCGGGCATTACGGTGTGGATATTATCCGATGCATGATCAGCCAATACACCCAGCAGTTCTTTGATGTATTCAATCACATCGGATATCCGCTCTTTTACATACATCTTGAAATCGGTGGCGACCTGATCGTTTCTGGAGCGCGCGGTATGCAGCATCTTACCTGTATCACCCAACCTTTTTGTAAGCTCGTATTCCACAAAGGTATGTATATCTTCAAAACCCCTATCTATATCCAAACTGCCGTCATCTGTTTCTTTTAATATTTCTTTAAGACATTTTGATATTTTCTTTGCATCGGAAAACGGTATTATACCGGTTTTACCCAGCATTTCCGCATGAGCTATTGAGGCGGTTATGTCCTGTTTGTATAGGATATGGTCAATATCTATGGAAGAGTTGAACTTATCCGCCAGTTTGTCCGTATCGCTGTTTAAACGTCCTTTCCAAAGTTTTTCCATTTTAACCTCCGGCAAGCGCTTTTACCTTTATGGGCAGTCCGAACAGATTTATGAAACCCTCCGCATCTTTCTGGTTGTAAACATTGTCTTCTTCGAATGTGGCAAAATCCATATTGTAAAGGGAATAGTCGGAAACCGTTCCCGCATTGATAATATTGCCCTTATACAGTTTGAGTTTTACCTGTCCCGTTACATTTTCCTGAGTCTTGTCTACAAATGCCGACAGAGCTTCTCTTAATGGGGTGTACCACTGGCCGAAATATACCAGCTCTGCGAATTTCTCCGCCACAAGCGCCTTATAGTGCGAGGTGTCGCGGTCTAAAGTGAGCGATTCCAGCACCTCATGTGCATGATACAGTATGGTTCCTCCCGGTGTCTCGTATACGCCTCTGGATTTCATTCCCACAAGACGGTTTTCCACCATATCTACCAATCCTATTCCGTGCTTTCCGCCAATTGTATTGAGTGTTTTTATTACATCCGGTCCGCTCATCCTGTTACCGTTTACCGCTACCGGAATTCCTTTTTCAAAATCTACCGTTATATATTCCGCTTTATCGGGAGCCTGTTCCGGAGAGACGCACATCTCCAGAAAACCCTCCTTGTTATACTGAGGCTCATTGGAGGGATCTTCCAGATCCAGTCCTTCATGCGAAAGATGCCAGAGATTCTTATCTTTGGAGTAGCTGGTTTCTCTGGATACCTTAAGCGGGACATTATGCGCTATGGCATAATCTATTTCCTGGTTCCTCGACTTTATGTCCCAGATTCTCCACGGTGCTATTATCTTCATCTTAGGTGCGAAGGCTTTGATGGTCAGTTCGAAGCGTACCTGGTCGTTGCCTTTTCCGGTACAGCCGTGACATATGGCATCGGCATTTTCCTTTAATGCAATTTCCGCTATTCTTTTGGCGATAACCGGGCGCGCAAAAGATGTGCCCAATAAATATTTCTTCTCATATACCGCACCGGCTTTTAAGGTGGGGAATATGAAGTCATATACAAACTCTTCGGTAAGATCTTCTATATATAGTTTTGAAGCTCCGGTAGCAAGTGCTCTTGCTTCCAGTCCTTCGGTTTCGGCTCCTTGTCCGACATCTCCGCAGACCGCTATTACTTCGCAGCCTTCATAGTTCTCTTTCAGCCACGGTATTATTACCGATGTGTCCAATCCTCCCGAATATGCCAGTACTATTTTCTTTATTTTCTCATCAAATTTATTCATTGCACAGCCTCTTTCTGTTTAATTAGCATAATTATACAGCAAAATTGCATAAAGTCAATATATAAATGAATAAATATATTAAAATATGCATAAATATGAATATTTTCATATGCTGATATATAGACGCGACAGGTGTTGAATAACCATATCTACTTTTTCTTAAGCCAGCCTCTGAAAAGACCGCCCTGAAAGAGGGAGAGTAATGTAAAGAAGATATTTGCAATCAGGATGAATATAAAGGAGGGGAGCAATATACGGGTATAGTGTTTACCTGAAACGGAGCACTTATTGACAGCCGATCCCATCCGGATAAGAAAGAACAGTACTCCGGAATTAAAAAACAGGAGAAGTCCGGCGTTCTGTAAAAAAGCATAAAGAAGACCGGTGTTTAAGAAAAGTCCCGTTTGTATAATGCCGATTATGTACTGTATAAAGAAAATCGCCGTCTGAATCACAAAAACTATGCGGGTGATATTAAGCATGACACCGCCTCCTATCCCTACACCTCCGCACCAGTTAATACCGGCTCTATGACAGAAGTTTTCCATGACCTGCATCAGCGCTTCATTCTGTCGTCCTTCTATGAACCCGTTATTGGCAATACAATAAAGATTGGGATGCAGATTGTTCTTTAAGAAGAATAGTTCCGCCTCCTCCAAAAAAGCCGATACATGTGAAGGGGGACCGTCCGCGTATAAAGGAAGACAAAGCACTAACGAGTCCGCATCTTTCAGTTGCTCAAAAACAGGGGTATAATCCTTTTTGCTTCTTAAGTTTTTTGTGACCTTTTTACCCTTCAGAAAAAAACTCTGCAATGCCGCAAGGTATGCTGATGCACTGAAGCGCTTTTTGGGGCTGCAATTAACGAGTACGGTTTTCATACGGCACGCTCCGCTTCCGCAGCCGAGTGGAAAAACAGCACCTCGGATTTATTGTATCCGTCATTTACGGCATTTCTTTTTACCATGTAAATGAAAGTAGCCTTTTCCCGTTCCGTGATGTCGCCATATACAAGCACTTTCAGAAGAGCATGCTTTCCGTAGCGCAGTGTATGGTGCATCTCCCGTTGCCGATAAACGCAAAGGGGCGTGGAAGTCCCTATAGTGCGATCCATTACATTTTTAATCTTGGTACTGTAAGTCCCGTAAAGGTTTTTTGTTATAATAACCAGCTGGTCCGCACGCCCTAAAATGCGGCATGCCGTCTGAAGCTTATCTTTTATAAAGCATTCCGCCGGGTGTTTGACCCAGCAACCGAAACAACCTTTGCAGGGGGCATATTTTCCGTCCGCTTCCACTATCGCATCGCATTTTGTCAATAGCCGTTGGCTGTATTGCCAATCCAAGTCGTGCAGTATAACTTTCATAAGTACCGTGTCCCGTTTCTTTATACTGTCTAAATTTTACTATGACTTGATATGATTGTCTGCAAATTCTATGTAAAAGATGAAATGACAACACTGAAAACTCAATACATACATTTAAATACTAAAATCAACCGTTAGTTGAGTAAATACACAACCGCAGGTTGTGAAAAAACAATAAAAACAACCGCTGATAAGTTCAATACCTGTATCGGCGATACTAAAATTTAATCATGAAAGGTGCCGGTATTCAGCTTTGTAAGTGTTGAATACGGGCAAAGAAAAATATATATTATATAAGGAGAAGAAAAGATGAGAACATTAGGAAACAGAATTGCGGAATTAAGAAGAGGAAAAAACATCACTCAGGATGAGATGGCGGAAAAGCTCAATGTAACAGCTCAGGCGGTATCCAAATGGGAGAACGATATATCCTGTCCGGATATTATGCTGTTGCCCAAGATAGCACAAATGCTGTCGGTTACAGTGGACGAGTTGTTGTCCGATCAGCCGAAGAAAAGTGTGGAGCTTGTACCGGAAGAAAAGAGAAAGAGTATAGACGATCTGGTATTAAGAATTTATGTCAACTCCAAAGACGGTGATAAGGTAAAAGTCAACCTGCCCATGCCGCTGGTTAAAGCGGGATTGGAGATGGGACTCAAGATGCCGGAAGTATCGGGAAATGAAGCATTGAAAGATGTGGATTTTGCTCAACTGATAGCGCTTGCGGATAAAGGTGTGGTAGGTAAACTTGTGGAAGTGGAAAGTGTAGACGGAGATACCGTGGATATAGTGGTAGAATGACATGCGTATAAAGGTGAAATCGGATGACGGTAAAAAGATAAATCTTATTTTCCCCACATGGTTTGTTTTTTCCGACTTAGGTGCCAAAATAGCCGTTAAAGCCATCAGCAGGAATGCCGAGCCGCACGAGTTTAACCTATCAGGTAAGGATTTAAGCAGGCTGATGGCTGAAGTGAGGAAGATTAAAAAGAAATACGGACGGTTTGAACTGGTGGATGTACAAAGTGCTGAAGGAGACATTGTTAAGATAGTGCTGTGATAAAGAGTACAATGAGAAAAAAAAGATTAAGCTTTACTATATTGCTACTCATATGTTTACAGATGTTTGTATTGTGGAATAATGCTTTTGCCTGCCATGCATCGGATGATTTTGTTTATCGCAGGAATAAGAGCATGCTCTTTGAGCAAGCCGTGAATACAGATGATTATATTTTAAGAAAATGAATAGATAAGATACCTGATGCTGCATTTATGGTTTAGAAAAATCTACCCTGTGAACAGTAACGAAAATTATTTTTATGCATATTTTTTCACAAAACGCTTGACAACTCAGGGGGTTAAATGATATAAAGATATCGATACAAATATATCGATACAAATATATCAATATCTTTGTATTGAAACGGGATGTAAGATACTGTCTGCAAAATTCAAAGCACAGAATATGGCTTGCAAACCTGACTACTTACATGAAAGGAGTTGAAATATAAATGAAGCAACCTATATCACTGCAGCTCTACAACCGATTGACAAAATATCTCTACTATCTGGAAGGCTTAGGAGCTGATGCACCGGAGAACATATCCGCTACTACAATCGCAAAGGCACTTGAGCTTAACGATGTACTGGTTAGGAAGGATTTGGCAAGTGTCAGTAATGGAGGAAGACCTAAAACGGGATACGTTACAAAGGAGCTTATGGCCGATATTTCACATTTTCTCGGACACGACAACACTTCGGACGCCGTGCTGGCGGGTGTGGGCAATCTCGGCAAAGCACTTATGAGCTACGATAATTTCAAGAATTACGGTTTGGATATAGTGGCTGCCTTTGATATCTCCCCGGAACTTGTGGGCACTGAAATTAACGGCAAAAAAATATTTGCATGCGAGAAAATGAAAAACCTGTGTGAACGCCTTAATATTAAGATCGGCATTATTACAGTACCTGCGGAACATGCTCAATCGGTATGTGACATGATGATTGAATGCGGAATAAAGGCAATATGGAATTTTGCACCGGTAAATTTGAAGTTACCCGATGATGTAGTAGTTAAAAACGAGAATATGGCTGCGTCACTTGCAGTGCTGATAAAAAGGCTTGACCAAAAGGAGAAATAAGTATGGCAAAGCTGCCTCAGCTTGATTTTGAAGATATATACCGAAATACATACTACGGAGAAAGGACGGTTTTTAAGAATGGGAAATGACAGAAATACTTTTTCGATAAAATTTGATAAGGTTTGCGAGGTTCTGGATAAACACGAATGTTCGCCCAACAAACTTATAGCGATTCTGCAGGAGATTCAGGAAGAGTACAAATATCTCCCGGAAGACATAATGACATATATTGCAACGGCATTGGGAATATCGCCTGGCGTAGTATTCGGAGTTGCGACGTTCTATTCGCATTTTGCCCTTGAACCTAAGGGTAAATATGTGATAAAGGTATGCGACGGCACTGCCTGTCATGTCAGGAAATCCAAAGACATTCTGCAAACGCTGGAAAAGGAGCTTGGATTATCCGGTAAAAAGAAAACCTCCGATGATATGCTCTTTACTCTTGAAACCGTTGCGTGTCTCGGAGCATGCGGACTTGCGCCCGTAGTTGTAGTAAATGATGAAGTACACGGCTCTATGACAAAAGAGAAAACGATAGAACTGATAAGCCGTATCCGTGAACAAGAAAGACAGGAGATGAATAAATGAACGCTTCAATGTTGACAAAACAGATTATAGATCTTGAAAAGACCAGAGAAAATTATAACAAAGCATGCACAGCATATAAGATGCGGATAGTTATTTGCGCCGGAACCGGTTGTATGGCAAACGGTGCAATGTCGATTTACAACAAATTCAGAGAAGTTATTGCAGAGCGCGGTCTAAAAGCGGATGTTGTACTTGAAAAGGAAGAACATCATCACGTTGCGCATAACGATAAACATGCCGCAGCGGGCGAATCACAGACTGTCAATAACAATTTCCTGTTGGTGCAAAGCGGCTGTCAGGGTTTCTGTCAGATGGGACCGCTTGTAACCATTTATCCGCAGAACATTCTGTATACAAAAGTTAAAGTGTCGGACGTGGAAGAGATTGTCGACAGAACTCTTCAAAAAGGTGAGTCTGTGGACAGACTGCTCTATGAGTGTCACGATACAAAGCATCACGTAAAGGATATGAATAAGATACCTTTTTATGAGAGACAGAAACGAATTATGCTAAAGCTTTGCGGACATATCAATGTCAATGATGTGGATGAATATATCGCCAACGGCGGATATTTTATGGCACGCAAGGCAGTGCTTGAAATGACCGCGGAACAGATATGCAAGGAAATTCTGGATTCGGGGCTTCGGGGCAGAGGAGGCGGCGGGTTTCCGACAGGAAGAAAATGGGAACTGACGCGCATCAATGAAAGTGACACCAAATATATCATATGCAACGGCGATGAGGGAGATCCCGGAGCATTCATGGATCGATGTGTAATGGAAGGTAATCCTCACAGTGTTCTGGAAGGAATGATAATTGCCGCCATGGCGGTAAATGCCAGCATAGGTATGGTCTATGTAAGAACCGAATATCCTCTGGCTGTCCAAAGGCTGAAAAAAGCTATCAAATCCGCAAGGGAAAACGGAATACTGGGTGAAAATATTTTCGGTTCGGGTAAGAAATTTGACATTGAGGTAATTGAGGGCGCAGGAGCATTCGTTTGCGGTGAGGAAACCGCACTGATTGCGTCTATTGAAGGCCACCGAGGTATGCCGACCATGAAACCGCCGTTTCCCGCGGAAAAAGGATTGTTCGGAAAACCTACCGTTATAAATAACGTTGAAACACTTGCCACTATTCCCGTTATTCTTGAAATGGGAGCCGCCAAGTACCGGGAATTGGGAACGGAAACATCCAAGGGAACAAAAACCTTTGCACTTACCGGTCATGTCGCAAACACCGGGCTGATAGAGGTTCCGTTCGGGACAACTCTCAGAGAAATTGTAGGTGATATAGGCGGCGGAGTACTTGATGATGAGGGAAATAACTGCGGAGTGGATTTCAAAGCCGTGCAGATCGGCGGACCATCGGGCGGTTGTCTGACAAAAGAGCATCTTGACCTTCCTCTGGATTACGATAATCTCCGTAATGTAGGAGCCATGGTCGGTTCAGGCGGACTTGTCGTAATGAATCAAAATACTTGCATGATACAGATTGCAAGATTTTTCATGCAGTTTACACAGAATGAATCCTGCGGAAAGTGCGTTGTGTGTCGTGAAGGCACGCGGCAGATGCTTGCTTTATTGGATGAAATAATCGAAGGTAGGGCGGATGCACAGACGCTTGAACTTCTTGAAGAGCTGGCTGAAACCGTAAGAATAGGTTCACTGTGCGGGCTTGGCAAAACCGCTCCGAACCCCGTTCTTTCTACGCTTGAGTATTTCAGAGATGAATACAATGCCCATGTTTTTGACAAGAGATGCCCAACGGGTAATTGTGAAGCTCTCAAGACGTACAGAATAATAGCAGAGAAATGCAAAGCCTGCGGACTATGTGCGAAAAAGTGCCCTGTGGAGGCGATTGAAGGGGCAAAAGGTGTTCCGTATGTTATTGATGCGGAAAAATGTATAAAGTGCGGAGCGTGCATTAACGCCTGCAGATTTAATGCTGTTGTGAAAGGATGAATCAATGTATATGAAAACTCAAACTGCCGTAATAGATAACTTTACAATTCAGATCGAGGATGAGAAAAACCTTTTGGAGCTGATTCGCAAAGCGAATATAGAGCTTCCGACATTTTGCTACCATTCGGAAATCAGCGTATATGGCGCGTGCCGTATGTGTATGGTTGAAATAGAGGGGAGAGGAATTGTACCTGCCTGCTCGACCAAGCCTGAGGGCGGTATGGTAGTACATACCAATACTGCGCAGATACGCAAGATGCGCAAGATGATAATTGAACTTATGCTTGCAAGTCATGATCAAAGTTGCACCACATGTCCCAAGAGCGGTGACTGCAAACTACAGAACATTGCCAAACAGCTTGGCGTGGATAAAATCCGATTTAAGCAAATGAAGACGCACCAAGAACTTGACTTGTCTTCTGATGCAATCATACGGGATCCGGGTAAGTGTATTCTTTGCGGTGATTGCGTACGTGTCTGCAATGAGATACAGTCCGTAGGCGCTCTGGATTTCGCTTATCGCGGCGCGGAGGCCAAAGTGGTCACCCCGTTCAATAAAGGGATTGGAGAAGTGGAATGCGTCAATTGCGGTCAATGCGTAAAAGTTTGCCCTGTCGGCGCCCTGATGCCCAAGTATCATATAAACGATGTGTGGGAAGCCATACATGATAAAAGTAAAACCGTTGTTGCGCAGATAGCTCCTGCCGTAAGAGTCTCACTTGGTGAATATTTCGGATACAAACCCGGCACGACAACCACCGGTCAAATAATTGCAGCACTTCGCAGAATGGGCTTTGATAAAGTTTATGACACATCTTTCAGCGCAGATCTTACGGTGATAGAGGAAGGTAGGGAATTTCTTGACAGATACTCCAAAAACGAGAATCTGCCTTTGTTTACCTCCTGTTGCCCGGCATGGGTAAAATATGCCGAGCAATATTACCCTGATTTGCTGTCAAATCTTTCTACTTGCCGTTCTCCACAGCAAATGTTCGGAGCGGTGTGTAAGGAGCAACTTGTGAAAGATCTTAAAATTTCTCGCGAGGATCTGGTAGTTGTTTCAATAATGCCGTGTACTGCCAAAAAATTTGAAGCACGCAGGGATGAATTTAAAACAAACGGCAATCCGGATGTCGACTATGTAATAACAACTAAGGAACTGTCGATTATGATTAAGGAAAGCGGAATTGAATTTGGCAAACTTGAACTTAGTTCTTTCGATATGCCTTTCGGATTTACCACCGGAGCAGGCGTTATTTTCGGAGCTTCCGGAGGAGTAAGCGAGGCGGTATTGAGATTTGCCGCATATTCGCTTCAGAAAGGTTTTGTCGGCGAGTTCAGGCAATTCAGAACCGGTGACAGGACTAAGGTTTCGGAAATCGAGATTGGCGATAAGAAACTTCGTCTTGCTGTAGTAAGCGGACTTGCCAACGCAAAAAAAGTAATTGATAAAATAAGGAAAGGCGAAGAACATTATGATCTTGTGGAGGTTATGGCGTGCTGCGACGGTTGTATAAACGGAGGGGGACAGCCGGTATCAAACGCAAGTAATGCGGTTGCTGACCGCGCAAAAGGATTGTATGACAATGATAAAATGCTTCAATTCCATGTGTCGTCGGAGAATCCGTATATAAAGCAGCTCTATAACGAAACACTGGTTGATGATAAGGCACACAGATTGCTGCATACTACGTATGAAAACAGAAGACGTATACTTCAGGATGATATAATAATCAACGAAGTTCCTGAAAACAAGAAACTGGAGATAACCATTTGTTTCGGAACAAGTTGTTTTCTGAGAGGAGCACAAACCCTCTACACTCAGTTAATGGAATATCTTTCAGAGAGGGAGTTGCTTGGAAAAACTGAGTTTACCGCTTCATTCTGCGGAAAACAGTGTAAAAAAGGACCCGTAATATCTATCAACGGAAAGAATATTGAGCACTGCACTTTGGAAATGGCTGTGGCGGAGATAGAAGCGGTTCTTCGATTAAAGATGTAGCAAAATACAATGGAGATATTAAACCGATGAGACAAAATACGATATATACCGTAACTGCAGATTGTCAGGACTGTTACCGATGTGTAAGCTCATGCTCTGTCAAAGCGATTAAAGTCAGTGGCGGTCAAGCTCAAATTCAGGACGATTTATGTATCAAATGCGGGACTTGTGTAAGAGAATGCCCACAACATGCTAAGGTAATACGTTCAAGTATTAACGAAGCCAAAGAATTGATTGCTTCAGGCAGAAAAGTTTCAGTCAGCATTGCGCCTTCATTTGCCGCTCTTTTTAGCGGAAAACTTGCGGCACGACTGCCTTCCGCACTCAGGCAGCTCGGATTTAACATGGTTTTTGAAACAGCCGAAGGTGCAAGCTACATTACAGATAAATCTTTTGCAAAAAGCGAGAAAGGTACCATATGTACGGCGTGTCCCGTGGTAGTGAGTTATATCGAGAAGTACAAGCCTGAACTTATCAATCTCCTTATAAGAGTAACATCACCGATGATTGCTCACGGCAGGATGATTAAAGAAAAATATCCTGATAATGCGGTGGTTTTTATCGGACCGTGCGCAGCAAAAAAAGAGGAAGCTCTGCGTCCTGAAAACGCAGGCGTTATTGATGTTGTTCTTACTTTTACCGAGATCAGGAAATGGTTCGAAGATGAGGATATTCACCTTGAGAATTGTTCGGAAAGTGATTTTGAATGCATTGGTGAAATTGGAGACAGCAGGCTTTTTCCTCTTGAAGGCGGGATGTTCAAGACCGGCGGTATACACAGTGATGTTACGGCCGCTGATGTTCTGCATGTCAGCGGTGCCGAAGACGTGATGACGCTTCTGGACAGCCCCGAAACATTGCTTCGTTATAGCAAGATTGAGCCGCTTTTCTGCAAAGGCGGGTGTGTAAACGGTCCCGGTTTTGAGAGTGATAAAAATGTTTTTGAAAGAAGACTGGATATAATTGAGTACACGGAGAAAGCTAAAAGAAAAAAACAAACCGATAGCATTGGAGATATCGCTTATTTCACGGAATTTTCCGATGCTGAGGTCAATGAAGACACGGTTACTGAAGAGCAGATATACAAGGTGTTTGAACACACGGGTAAGGCCGATCCCAAATTTCAGCTTGACTGCGGAGCCTGCGGGTATAAGAGTTGTGTTGAGAATGCAAAGGCTGTGGTTCGCGGTATGGCGGAACCCGAGATGTGCATTCCCTATATGCGAAGGCTTGCTCAACAGAGGTCTGACAGGATAATTGAGACCTCTCCGAACGGGGTAGTGATACTCAACAAGGAACTTTGTATAATAAAAATGAACCCTGCCTTTCAGAAGATGTTTATGTGCAACAACGGGCTGCTCGGGAGAAGAATCTCTTATCTTATAAATGCCGACGGATTTGAGAAACTGCTGGCCGGAACGATTGAGCACCATGAATCCATACAAGTTAAATATGGGATAAAATATCATGAGATTTTATATGCATTACGTGATGAGGAACAGTTTGTAGGCATTTTCTCGAATATATCAAAAATAAAGTTCGATGATAGTCAGCTTGATCTTATCAAGGCTCAGACAGTTGCACATGCGCGGGAGTTTCTTGAGCATCAGGTCAAATTTGCACAGGAGATGGCTCATTATCTCGGTAAAAGTACAGCACAGAGTGAAGAGATAGCACAACGTCTTATTGATTTGTATAAAAGCGATGCAAATATTAGTGACAACAAATGAGTAAAAAAATGAGATTTTACGAGGATAAAATATCACAAAAAATTAAGACCGGCGAAATTGTATGCGGCGATCATACTAAATGTCACAGGTCAGTTAACGGTACTGTTTTTGCTCTGTGTGATGGTATCGGCTCGGGCATATATGCAAATATCTCCGCTATTTCCTGTTCCGACAGGATAGTTGAATTGTTTAAGCTCGGTGTCTCATTACGTTCGACAGTGGAGACGGTTGCAGCGTCCATGCAAAGAGCAAGAACGGAAGATCATCCTTTTTCAGCATTTTCTGCAGTGGCAATCTTGCCTGACGGACAGTTTTCCATATATACCTACGAGGCTCCGCAAGCTATTATTATCAAGAACGGAACGTCATCTGTTCTGAAACCGGAGTTTTTTACCACAGGGTATGAAGTCGTGGGAGAAACAGTAGGTGTATTGGACATAGGTGATTCGTTAGTTCTGTGCTCAGACGGTGTAACACAGGCAGGACTGGGGCATGGGTACGGATTTGGGATCGGTATTGAGAATATTTCAGATTATATAAACAAGTTGTTGCAATCTGGAACAGATATACATGACCTGCCGGAAAAGATAACCGATATGTGTGCAAGACTTATGAACGGCAGATATGAGGATGATACTACTCTGGCCGTATTGCATTGCCAAGAGGCAAACGAACTTACCGTGATGACCGGTCCTCCATCGAAAGTTTCGATGGATAAGGAATATGTAGAAAGATTCATTTCCATGCCCGGCAAAAAAGCAATCTGCGGATCAACCACTGCGGATATAGTCGCACGTGAGACAGGAAGAAAAGTAGAAACACTCAAAATGGGCACCGCCTTCGGAATTCCTCCTGAATATGCCATAGAAGGAATAGATTTTACCGGCGAAGGTGCTATTATACTTAATCAGGTATATAACATACTCGATGAACCCGTTGAAAATTTTACCGCTAACTCTGCGGCTGAACGTTTATGCATGATGATGCTTGAGGCAGATGTGATCCATATGATGATCGGCAATGCTATGAATGATGCTCACGAAGTTCTGCTGTTTAAACAGGTTGGAGTGAGAGTAAGACGAACTGCGATCAAGCTTATAGCGGAAAAGCTCCGGGAAAAGGGAAAACTGGTTATAGAAACCTATTATTGATTATCGTGACATAAATATATGGAAGTATATACTTTCGGAGTTATTCTATGTTAATAACTTTATCATAGCCCTTTTTGTTCTCATCAATTATGAGATGATTTATATTGAATAGTGTTAGACTGTCCCGGGGTGAGAATAGTTTTTTCGATTTGCTCCGTTCAAGGCTGTATGCATCCGTTTGGTATGCTGAAATGAATGTTGTAGGTAGGAGGTATTGTACATGACGATATCAAAAGCATGGGATTGGAACAAGGAATTGAATTCCGTTTGGCTGCAACCGAGTGAAGAAAGCTATTATGTGGCACAGCTTTGGAAAGATAGGAATATAAAGAGGGTTTTGGATTTTGGTTGCGGATTGGGCAGACATTCAATATTTTTTGCAAAACAGGGGTTTTCAGTCAGTGCTTTTGATTTATCCCTTGAGGCAACGGAGTACCTGAAAGCATGGGCGGAAAGAGAAAACCTGTCTATTGAGGTTATAAATGCCGATATGATGAAAATTCCGTACGAAGATAACTTCTTTGATGCGATTTTTGCATATCATGTTATATCTCATACCGATTCTTCGGGGATTAAAGAAATAATTAAAGAAATTTCAAGGATATTGAAAATCGGCGGTGAAATATACGTTACACTGTGTTCAAAAGAGTCGGCATCTTTTAAGGATACCGATAATCCCAAACGGGATGCCAATACCGTAATCAAGACAAAAGAAGGACCGGAGAAAGGCATACCGCACTTTTATGTGGAACTTGATGATATTTTTTCTTTGTTTGACAATTACGGTATAGATAGAATCCGGCATACTGATGACTGCTATTTCGACGGTAAAAAGCAGAACAGTAAACATTACTTTATAAGTGCATCTTTAAGAAAGAAATAACAGGTTGCTTTGTGTTTAAATAATTTTTCACATTCAAGCTGCAATACAAGATTACTGTAACTGCATCCGGAGGCTATAATGCAACTCCCTTATGTAATCGTCATATCAGTGTTTTTCAACTTGTACCCTATTACTAATAATCTATTGAACAAAAAAATTGTATAGATGCCATAAATTTCATAGAAAAGAATATGGCAGTATTTTTAAAAAGTCAGAGAAAACGCTGCAAAATATGTTTGAAATGTCATAAAAACTGTTAAGGAATATGTTTGAAATGTCAGAGCTACGTCGTATTTGTCCAAGTACTCTTTCAAATTACATTAAGATTTCTTACCGGCTTTTCTGTTAAAGATTATCGCTAATACTATGAGTATGACAATACCTGCGGCATAAGGGATAGCAAGTGCTAAGGCTGCACCCGGAGGTGCGCTGTATCCGGCATATTTTGCTCCCCATTCAAGAGAGCAATAGTTATATGCGACTACGGCACACATAACGTTTGACAGTAAAATTGCCAGAATTATAAATATTTTAGATAAAACTTTCATTTGCTACCTTCCTTATCGCTGTTCCTTATCTCGCCCCTCTTTATTTTCCCGCCTATGGTTTTGGGCAACTCTTCCGTAAACTCTATAATCCTGGGGTATTTATACGGTGCTGTTACTTTCTTTACATGGTTCTGAAGCTCTTTTATGAGCTCTGCCGACGGTGTATAACCTTTTTTCAGTACTACCGTGGCTTTAACTATCTGGCCTCTCAATTGATCGGGAACCGCGGTTACGGCACATTCCACAACGGCCTCATGTTCCAGGAGGGCGCTTTCCACTTCAAAGGGACCTATTCTGTATCCCGAACATTTTATAACATCATCATGTCTTCCTACAAACCAGTAATATCCCTGGTTGTCGCGCCATGCCACGTCTTTAAGGTTATACACTCCGTTCTGAATGTGCTGCTTTGTAAGCTCCGTATCTTTATAATACCCTAAGAACAATCCTACCGGATGCTCGCTTTCCATATTGCGTACGGTTATTTCTCCTTCTTCACCGTCTTCACAGGCAATACCGTCCGCATTTATAAGCTGTATGTCATAGAGGGGAGCGGGTTTTCCCATGGAGCCGGGCTTGGGTTCAATCCACTTAAAATTGGCTATCATTACGGAAGATTCCGACTGACCGAAGCCTTCGGTAAGAGGTTTTCCGGTAATCTCTTTCCACTTTCTGAATATTTCCGGATTGAGCGGTTCCCCTGCGATACAGAAACGTTTTATGGAAGAAAGATCATATTGCTTTACATCTTCCTGAAGCATAAACCGAAACATGGTAGGGGGAGCACAGAATGTGGTCAGTCTGTACTTTTCCATCATTTTAAGAAGATTGGCGGGTATGAACTTTTCCATGTCATATGCGAATATGACGGCACCGCATATCCATTGCCCGTAAATCTTGCCCCAACCGAACTTTGCCCAGCCGGAATCGGATACGCTCATATGCAGTTTTCCTTTTTCCACGCACTGCCAGTACTTTGCCGTAACTATATGTCCTAAAGGGTAGGAGTAATCGTGATGTACCATCTTGGGCATTCCCGTTGTACCGGAAGTGAAGTACAAAAGCATGGTGTCTGTAGTTTTTGTAGCCTCTTTTCCTGCAGGTCTTTTGAATACATCGGAGCATTTGAAAGCCTCTTCAGAAAAATCCTTCCATATCTCACTTACAGTACTTCCCTTGTTTCTATCAGTGTTGTTATCCCTGTTTACAAGTATAAGGTTCTTAACCGTAGGACAATCGGGAAAAGCGCCTTCGGTCTGTGCTATTACGAAATCATCGTTTAAGCAAATGATTGCTTGCACATCGGCGGCATTTGCCCTGTAAGTTATGTCTTTTTTGGTAAGCTGTAACGAAGCGGGTATGAGTACGGCACCTATCTTGTGTAATGCCACGGCTATTATCCAGTATTCCCATCTTCTTCTCAAGATGACAAGTACCGTAGATCCTTTTTTTATACCTAAACTTATGAAGTAATTGGCCGCCCGGTTGGACAGTTTCTTAATGTCGGCAAAAGTAAAATGCATCTCGTTTTGCAAGTCGTCACACCAGACCAATGCCGGCATGTCTTTATCCTGCTCTGCCCATGCATCCACTATATCAAATCCGAAATTGAAATTGTCCGGAACAATTACCTTGTAATTTTGCTTGAAGTCTTCATAGGAGGCAAATTCCGTTCTGGGAAGGTATTTTTCTAACATATTTACTCCTATTCCGCTATAACCGTAAGAAATACTACAGGCACATCCGATGCGCAGGCCTGACCGTGAGAGTGAGTTGCATTGAAATAAATGCAGTCTCCTTCGTCTAATATTATCTGTTGATCATCAAAAGAAAATGCCATTTTACCTTTGATAACGTAGTTGAATTCCTGACCGGTATGGCTTACAAGAGCGGCCGGTTCATCCGAAGGATCCAGTGTTACCAACAGCGGTTGCATTATCTTTTTCGAATAGCGAAAAGCCAGATCGGTATAGTTGTACCCGGGATATCTGTCCACTTCCTTGCCGTGTCCGGCTTTTACCATATGGTATGTATCCAGTTTTGCCGATGTTCCGGTAAGTATCTCGGAAAGATCCACTCTGAACTTATTGGCTATATGGAATATGACGGAAATGGGTATGTTCTGTCCGTTTTTCTCATATTCGCGATATGTTTCAATATCGATATTCAACTCTTTTGCCATATCTTCCTGTGAATATCCGCAGGCATCTCTTATACCAGCAATCCTTCTTGCAATCTCCATTGTCTCTTCCATTACAGTTCACTCCCGATCTTAAGCGCTTTTCTGTTCAGTTCCATCATGTCCGCTTTTCTTGGCGGGACACATTTCAATAAAGCTTCCTCCAATGCGTTTTCCGTGCAGAATTTTGTTTCTTTCAGCATTTTACCCAGCATTATCATATTGGCCAGTCCCGGTAATCCGTTATCAGCCGCCAGGCGTGTTGCAGGTACATAGAAGACATTTATATCTTCTCTGTGCACTTTTTTGTCTATTATTGAGCAATCCACTAAAACGGTGCCTCCGGGTACTACCTTATCAATAAATTTCTCCAAAGAGGGAAGATTCATGGCCACCAATATGTCGGGATTTATAACCAGCGGCGACCCTATCAGGTCGTCGGATATGCAGACCGAACAGTTTGCCGTTCCGCCTCTCATTTCCGGACCGTAGGAGGGAAGCCAGGTTATCTGCCTGTTATCCATAAGTCCCGCATACGCCGCCATCTTACCTAAGAACAATATGCCCTGACCTCCGAAACCTGCCAGAAGAATATTCAGTGTACTCATTTTGTTGTACCTCCGACATCCTTATATACTCCCAAAGGATAGTAGGGAATCATGTTATCTCTCAGCCATTGTAAAGATTCCTGTGCATCCAATCCCCAGTTGGTGGGGCAGGTGGATAACACTTCCACTATGGAAAAACCTCTTTTTTCTATCTGGTAGGTAAAAGCCTTTTTTATTGCTTTTTTAGCATTTTGAACATTCTTTACGTTATCTACCGAGACTCTTTGTGCCAGTGCCGTCCCTTCCAGTGTTGCCAGCATCTCACATACTCTTATGGGATGACCGGAATAAGAAGTATCTCTTCCGTACGGAGTGGTCTGTGTTACCTGATTGGGTAAACTGGTGGGAGCCATCTGACCTCCGGTCATACCGTATATGGCATTATTCACGAATACCACCGTGATGTTTTCACCCCTTACGGCTGCATGAACGGTTTCCGCCGTTCCTATTGCCGCCAGATCTCCGTCTCCCTGATATGTGAACACTATATTTTCCGGTATGGCTCTTTTTAAGCCGGTTGCAACCGCAGGAGCCCTGCCGTGCGGAGCCTGTACCATATCACAGGCAAAAAAGTTATAGTTCATGACCGAACAGCCTACGGGAGCCACTCCCACGGTATGACCTTCTATTCCCAGTTCGTCTATAGTTTCCGCTACCAGTCTGTGTATTATTCCGTGAGTACATCCCGGACAATATGTAAAGGGTACATCCAACAGTGCTTGGGGTTTTTGAAATACTACAGCCATTACTTGACACCTCCCGTTAATTTCCTTATCTCATTCAATACCTCGTCGGGAGCGGGTATTATACCGCCCGTCCGTCCGTAAAAGGCAACCGGTTTTCTTCCGTTGACACAAAGCCGGACATCATCCACCATCTGTCCCATGCTCATTTCCACGCATAAGAAGGCTTTTGCATGAGCGATATGTTTTTCTATATACTTAGCGGGATAGGGCCATAATGTTATCGGTCGGATAAGTCCCGCTTTTATTCCTTCTTTCCTTGCCGTATTTACCGCGGTTCTGCATATTCTGGACGAAGCTCCGTATGCAACCAGTATTATATCGGCATCATCGGTCAGGTATTCGTCCGCCATCTGTTCTTCTTTTTTAATAACCTCATATTTCTCATATCTTTTCTTCACCAGCTCTTCCAATGCCTGCGGCGTAAGATAAAGAGAGTTTATTACATTGTGAGGTCTGCTGTTTCGGTGACCGCATGCCGCCCACGGCTTTTCTATAGGGCAATCGGTCGCATTAGCAGTTTTAAGCTCCACCGGCTCCATCATCTGTCCTAACATACCGTCGGACAGTATCATAACCGGCATTCTGTATTTGTCGGCATTGTCAAATGCCAGAGCAACCAGATCGGTCATTTCCTGTACCGTTGAAGGTGCATATACCATAAGATGAAAATCCCCGTGTCCCGTGGCTCTGGTAGCCTGCCAGTAGTCGGCCTGTGAAGGCTGTATGCCTCCTAAGCCCGGTCCTCCTCTCTGTACATTGACTATCACTGCGGGTAAATCGCTTCCGGCGATATAGGAGATACCTTCCGATTTAAGGCTTATTCCCGGTGAAGAAGAGGATGTCATTGCTCTTTTTCCTGCGGCGGATGCTCCCAAGACCATGTTGATTGCTGCAATTTCCGATTCCGCCTGTAAATAAACACCGCCTATCTTGGGCATTTTCTTTGCCATATAGGCAGCCAATTCCGTCTGGGGTGTTATGGGATATCCGAAGAAGTGCCTGCATCCCGCCATAATGGCGGCTTCAGCCAGCGCTTCGTTACCTTTCATCAATACTTTTGCCATATTATCCTACCTTTCCACCGTTATTGCCACATCGGGGCACATTATTGCACAGGATGCGCAACCGGTACACTTTGACTGATCGACAACCTGTGCGGGACGGTAACCCTTGCTGTTAATCTTATCGGGTGACAGTACAAGTATTTTCCTCGGACAGGCTGCTACACATAAACCGCAACCTTTGCATTTAGTCTCATCTATTATCGCTTTTGCCATTTCGGCCTCCTTCAATTAACTTCCCACGGCGTTTTTACAAACACTTCCACCGGGTAAAGATGCTGTGTTATTATTCCCCCCGTTGCCGATATTTCCTGCTCCTTAATCATACTTACGGGATATGTGGTGCACAATATCGGTAAGTTAACCGCTTCCGATACTTTCTCTGCATATTCCATGGACTCAAGTATCGTCTTGGCATCGGTATAGTCTTTAAGATGCGTATTATTCACGATATATGTCGCCTTCAATCGGGAAGCGGACTCTATGGAATAAAGCATCTCGGCAGCATCATGCACATTTTCTATCATGGCTCTTTTGCCGTTTATTACATAAAGCATATCATATTCTTTGCCTGTAATGTTGCGGAAAAACTGCCCCATTACCGTTGCACCGGCATCGTCTCCTCCCATATCGAACAGGGAATATCCGGATCTGTCGAATGCCGAATACATTTCAGCCGGTATTGCGGGAGCATCCAGGTTGGTGTTGGCATAAACGGGGGCTATTACCTTTATGCCTTTTGAATCCAACATTTCACTATGGTCGGAAGAGCGGAAGTAGGGATTTACTATATCCATATCGGTCAGTGTTACGGGATATCCTTGCTTTCTTAAATCCACGGCAAGGTTGACGGCAAAATTGGTTTTTCCGCTTCCGTAATGTCCGCATATGATTATGATTTTCTTCAGTCTCTTCATATTACCCGCACTTAAAAATTATTTACTCCGTAGTATATCATTTATTTTTGTTAATTTGAATATATATGTGTAAATAAGTACCGGAAATTCATTTTTATTGCATTTGTATGCATATATATGTAAAATGAGGGGTAACAGAACGGAGGTTGTCATGGAACTGGAAATATCGGAAATAGCCCAAAGAATCAGAACACTCAGGGAAATATTTGATTTTACTGTAGAGGAGATGGCGTCCGCTACCAATGTATCGGTTGAGGATTACATTAAGCTGGAAAGCGGCAAATCTTCCGACTATTCATTTACTTTCCTGTACAGATGTGCGGAAAAGTTCAATGTGGATATAGTGGAAATATTGACAGGGGAAAACCCGCATCTCGGACAGTATGCAATTATACGGAAGGGTAAAGGATTACCCATTAAAAGAAGAGAGTACTTCTTATACAGCCACCTTGCTCCCAATTTTAAAAACAAGACCGCGGAGCCTTTCTTAGTAAGAGCGCCTTATAACGAGAAGGAGTATAACGAGCCTCTGAAGATGAATAAGCATGAAGGTCAGGAGTTCGACTATATCCTGGAAGGTGCATTGAAATTCCAACACGGTGACCGTGAGGAAATGTTGTATGCCGGAGATTCGGTCTACTACAATTCCGGAATAGAACACGGTATGACGGCGGCTTTGGGGAAGGAATGTGTTTTTCTTGCAATAGTGATGAAGGATGTAAGTAAGGAGCGGTAATGAGAAATATAAATTTGAGATATGTTGATGAAAGTTATGATGAGTTCGGTGTGCTTAAGAGTTTTAAGCTTAAGTACCCGGACAACTTCAACTTCGGATATGATGTGGTGGATGACATAGCAATAAATGATCCCCACAGGAAGGCCCTTGTGTGGTGCAATCCCGAAGGAGAAGAGAGAATATATACGTTTGCAGATATAAAGAGGCTGTCCGACAAGACCGCCAACTATTTACGGTCGCTGGGAATAGAGAAAGGCGATAAGGTAATAGTCATTCTGAAACGCCATTACCAGTTTTGGTATACATCGGTAGCTCTGCATAAGTTGGGAGCAATAATGATTCCCGTTACATTCATGATAACCGCCCATGATGCCGAGTACAGGATAAACGCCGCTTCGGTAAAGGCGGTCATATGCACGGGTGAGGGACATGCCGCACAGGCTATAGATGATGTTCTGAATATTTGCCCCTCTCTTTCCGTCCGTATCATGGCACACGGTCATAAAGAGGGATGGAGCGATTTCGACAAAGGTGTGCAACTGGCCGATGAATACTTTGAAAGAGTGGAAACGCATGTAAAAGAACCGCTGCTTATGTATTTTTCTTCGGGCACTTCCGGTTATCCCAAAATGGTACTGCATAACCATACATATTCATTGGCACATCTTCTGACCGCAAAGCACTGGCATAATGTCCATCCCGAAGGACTGCATCTTACCATAGCCGATACCGGATGGGGAAAAGCCGTCTGGGGCAAACTTTACGGACAGTGGCTGATGGAGGCTGCGGTTTTTGCATTTGATTACGACAAATTCAATGCGGCGGAAATATTGTCCCTTATACCCAAGTATAAGATAACTACACTTTGCTGTCCGCCTACAATGTTCAGGTTTTTCATAAAAGAAGGGTTGGAAAAATTCGACCTTTCCTCGCTTACTTATGCCACCACGGCGGGTGAGGCATTGAATCCCGATGTGTTTGAAACCTGGTACAAGGTAACCGGCCTTAAACTTATGGAAGGATTCGGACAGACCGAAACGATACTGGCCGTATGCAACCTTGTCAATATGCAACCCAAACCGGGATCCATAGGCAAACCTTCACCTCTGTACGAGATAGACCTTCTGGATACCGACGGCAATGTATGTCCCACAGGTGTTACGGGTGAGATATGTATAAAGATATCAAACCGTTATCCCGACGGGTTGATGGACTGTTACTACCGCAATAAGGAAATGACCGACTGTACTATCTATAACGGGTACTACCATACCGGCGATACCGCATGGAAGGATGAGGACGGCTATTTATGGTATGTGGGAAGGAACGACGATATTATAAAGTCGTCCGGTTACAGAATAGGTCCGTTCGAGATAGAGAGCGTACTTAACAGCCATCCCAAAGTACTGGAAAGTGCGGTTACCGGAGTGCCCGATGAGATAAGAGGGCAGATTGTAAAAGCAACGGTAGTGTTGGCAAAGGGCTACAGTCCTTCTCCGGAACTGGTAAAAGAGCTGCAGGACTTTGTCAAGCATGAAACCGCACCGTATAAATATCCCAGAGTTATTGAATTTGTCCGGGAACTTCCCAAAACGGTTAACGGGAAAATCCGAAGAGCGGCGATAAGAGAACGGGATAGACAAGCTTGAGGAATGGAAAAATATGATATTTTATGTGAAAAATATACTATTTAGTGTTATACTATTGTTTAGAAGATTTTTTTAATATATTATTATACGAGTTATTTAATAATGAATTCAAATTGAATTGAGGAGTTGGAAATGAGAAAAAACACAGCAGTTAAATTTTTGATATCGGTAATGGTTGTAGTTCTGGCACTTTCATTAGCCGGTTGCGGACCCAAAGCCAGAGTAAGAGAAGAGGTTGAACTTTTCGTTGAGAAAGCAAATGCACTGGATTATCAGGGTATGTTTGATCTTATGGCACCGGAAACCGTAAGAGAAATAAGAGGAAATAAATCCGTTGCGGATTTTCTTAAAGAGAAGACATCTGCGGAAATTGCGGATGCTATAGTGAAACAGCTTCTTCCTGCACCGGTAGGTGATGCCGAGCAGTTCTTAAAGACACTTACCATGGAGTATGAAGGTGCTGATATAAGAGAGGATTTTTCTTCATTGTATTGTGTTGTGACATATGAGATAGACGGACAGAAATTTGAAAAAGACGCCGTATTCAATATGCTCAGGAAGAATGTTTCGGAACCCTGGACAGTGAGAGACATAGCTCTTTAATTCGGACCGATTCCTTGTAGAGGAATATAACTGAATAGTCTTTACCGAAAAGGTACGGACGGGTTTTTTAAGAGAGACAATAACAGGAGGAAAGTATAATGCTTTCCTCTTTATATGGAAAGAATACTCATCATTTGATATACTGATATTCAGGGAGAACAGATATGAGAACATTTATAGCGATTAATTTCCATCATGATGTAAAGGACCGTTTGTTTAACATAGAGAGAAGTTTGAAGAGCATGGCGGAAAGAGGCAGGTTTACTTCCAAAGACAATCTGCATCTGACACTTATCTTTTTAGGCGAGATAGCAGAAGACAGGGTAAAGCTTGCGCAGCTGTGTGTAAAGAACATATCGGCGCCCAAGTTTGACATGGTTGTCAACAGGTTGGGGAAATTCAGAAGACCGGACGGAGATATATACTGGGCGGGGCTGGAGACCAATCCCGTTCTCAATTCCATATACAGTCAACTCTACAGCAACTTAAGTTCCTATGACTTTTACATCAAAGACAGTGAATATGTTCCTCATCTTACACTTGCCAGAGATTATGTGCTGAAAGATAAAGAAGCGATGGAAAGATATAAAGAGAATTTCGAAAAGATAAGTATTCATGTGGAAAGCATTCATCTCATGAAATCGGAGATTATAGACAGAAAGCTTACCTATACCGTTCTTTATACAAAGGAACTGGATTAAGCAGAATATAATGTAAACAACAAAACCGTTAAGGATTTTTCCGGAAAGCACATAAAAAGAGCATCATACAAGATGCTCCTTTTAAGTTATGAATTAATATTTATCTGTCAATTCTTACGGTTTTCTTCTGCTCCAGCGATTTTTCTATGGCATTCATCACCAATACCGGCATCAGCAATTGGTCATCGGTAAGAGGCGATTTACCTGTTCTGACCATATCCACAAAGTCTTTGAATTCCGCAATGAATATTCCCGACATATCCAGATATCGTACATCCACATCGGTTTCTCCGTATATGACCGAAACGTATTTTTTGGAATTGGCAAACTGCATGGTTATATCATACTTGTCATAATGAGCAATTGCCGTTATATGCCCGTTGTTTAAGAATGCGGATATCGCTTTTATATCCATTCCGTAAACCGCCAGTGTCATTTCCACAAGATGAGATGCGTAGAAATAAAGTCCGCCGTATTCGCTCTCGACCGAAGCGGGGAAGTTGAGCACTCCGGAATATATTCTTCCGAAAGTCTCTTGCTCCACCAGTTTCTTAAGTTCCAGTATTTGCGGTGAGTATTTGCATCCCGAACCGCCGCTGACGGGCACTTTCTTTTGTTTTGCCGTCTTTAATATTTCTCTGGCTTCCGCCGGATCTATTGTAAACGGCTTGTCTATAAATGCGGGCTTTCCTTTTTCTATAAACGGCAGTGAACAGGATTTATGGTATTTACCGTGCCTGTTGGTCACTATGACACAATCCACCAGGTCCATCATTTCCAAAGGATTATCCACTATTACCGCATCGGTAATACCGCATTTTTCTATTATATTCTCCGACGGTGCTTTTTCCAGCGCATAAAAAGCCGTTATCTTAAAATCCTTGTATTCTTCCTTGAAACATATCTCTTTTGCAAAAGCAAGTGCATGTGAGTTTTCCGTTCCCAGCATTCCTACTCTGAACATTTTGTGACCTCCTGTTAACCTTTCTTGAAATATTCCGTAACTTTAACTATGGAATCAATTATATCCTGTATATCCTGTTCGGTATAGAACTCATTGAGATTGAGACGTACCGCGGTATCCAGTATTTCTTCCGCAACCGGACACAATCCTTTGGGATAGGATATGTCTTTTCCGTAATACTTGGAATCAAACGGAGCATGGGTGCCCTGATATCCTTCCTTATTCTGAAACATATCATAAAGATATACCACGGAAGGTATATATCCTCTCTGGCATCCTATTCCCTCGGCCTTTAAAGCTTCGGCAAATGTCGTTGTATCTGTGCCTACTATTTTGGGATCTATTCTGAACATATAGAACCAGAAACTGGACTGGTTGCCTTTTTTCACTTCATGAGGATAAACGCCTTTTAAGTGTTTAATTCCCTCGGTTATCATTTCGCCGTAGCGTTTTCTTGTGGCACATATTTTTTCCAGTTTATCCAATTGTGCTATTCCCACTGCGGCGGTAAGCTCGTTCATCCTGTAGTTGGGAGCCAGATATTCTATTACTCTTAAGGCGGCGCCTTTGGAAAATCTGTTGTAGTTCTTATCGGCAAACATGAATGTTTTAACATAAAGGTCGGGATTGTTAACTAAAACCAATCCTCCGTCTCCCGCGGAGATGTGCTTGAAATCGTTCAGACTGAAGCAGCCCATATCACCTATGGTTCCCGCCAGACGTCCTTTGTATCTGCACATAAAGCTCTGAGCACAGTCTTCCACCACAAAAACATTGTGCTTTCTTGCAATTGCCATTATTTCATCCATTTCAGCCGGATTTCCCGCAAGATGCACCACTACAATGGCTTTGGTTTTTTCGGTAATGCATTTCTCTATGCTCTTGGGATCCATATTGTATGTATGCGGATCCAGGTCTGCAAACACGGGAATGGCATTCTGATACATAATTCCTATTATGCTTCCCATGTCGGTGATAGGGGAGGTTATGACCTCGTCTCCTTCCGTTACACCCAAAGCGCCTAAAGCTACATGGATAGCTGCGGTACCCGACGATGCGGCCACACAGTGTTCCACTCCGTACATCTTAGCGAACTTGGCGCACAATGTCTTGACTTTGTTTCCCGACCAGTAGAACAAAGTGTTCTGATCCAGTGCTTCTTTGAGCTGGGTAAGTTCTTCTTCCCCGAATCTTCTTCCCGTACCGTAAGGTTGCTGTTTTACTTTCTCGCCGCCGTATAAGGCAAGTTGCTTTTTCATTCAGTTTTTTCCTCCTATAGTAATACTGATAAATAATCGGTTATTTCCGGTATTCTCTTTATAACTCTTCTTGCGTCTACTCTCTCCACACCCGGTCTCTCGGCAGCTCTGTCACAATAATCGGTCCTTGTGAAATCCACTATTATTTCCACCGGCTTGGAGACGGTATATGGCTTTATCTTATCCGCAAGCGATATTGCGGCTGCCGCATTTGATTCAATAATCTTTTCGCATAAATCAAAGTCATATGCTTCCGCTTTATTTCTCCCAATAGCTCTTTTAACCGCTGCAACCTGTATGTCTCCGAAGAAGTGTTTGGCTTCACTGCATGCCGCCTCATCTCCCGATGCGAATATTACCGGTGCGCCGTATGAGCCGAAAAAAGCTCCGCCCTGTACAAGTTCTCCGCATCGTATACCGTTTAAATAGTAGTTGTACCAGCTTACGGAAGACTGAACATGGTCCAAAAACGCACCGATTGTTCCGGGCATGGCATGAGTTCCCACAAACATAACGGCATCCACCTGTTTGTGAATACCTTGTTTATACAGTTCAATCAGATTTATATTTACAGCTCTTTTATCCAATGCTCCGTCAATGAAGTTTTTGCCTCTTCCGTGACCGTCGGTAACCGTTACGGTATCCGCTCCTCCGTTGAAGGCTCCTCTTACTGCGGCATTGACATCCGCCATAAGTCTTATCCTGGCATACTCGTAACCGTCGGTATCATAATCAATTTGGCTTATATCCGTTACTCCGCTTATACCTTCCAAATCCGTAATGATATGTATGTGCATATTTACCTTAAATCCCTTCTTAAGGTATTATACCACAGGAATATGTTCATAAACACTAAACATATCGGTATAATGTATGTATGCGTAAGAGGACATTTTCGGAAAACTTCATAAAGCCGCTTTCATTGTTCATATCCATATTTATATGCTTAAACTTCTTAAGCATATGCAACTCGGTTACGGTAATAGCTGCGGAATTAAGCTCCGTGCATCCCGATCATGTGCGAGGACTTTATGTAAAAGCGGATATAGCATCTTTGGGACTGAAAGAAGAAAATGTTGAAAGATACTCTGAATATATAGAAGCACTGAAAGAAAAGAAAAATTCAAAGATTGATATCGGTAAGATAAATGCATTTGAAAAGATAGTAGGCCTTATTAATGCAACAAGGTTAAATGCCGTGGTTATCAATGTTAAAGACGACCAAGGCTATGTCACCATACCTGCCGATTCGGAATATGTATTACAGGCGGGAAGCTATAACTATCAGCTAAAAGATATAGGTAAGACCATGGAACAGCTGAAAAAGTACGGTATATATACAATAGCCAGGATTGTGGTGTTCAAAGACGGTGTTCTGGCACAGAATGCTTCTCATGCAATAAAGTATGATGACGGAACGGTCTGGAAAGACTATTCCGGTGCCGCCTGGGTGGACCCGTATGATGAATGGGTGCGGCAGTATAACATAGAGGTGGCAAAACAGGCAGCAGCGGCCGGGTTTGACGAGATACAGTTTGACTATATCCGGTTTCCGGAAAAGTTTTCACAGTACGATGTGTCGAAAAAGTATCTACAGAATAAAATACGGCAGGATCAGCTGATACGGCAGTTCTTAAAAGATGCATATACGCAGCTTAAGCCGTATAACGTGAAAGTATCCGCCGATGTGTTCGGGTGTGCGGCATATCTTTGGGATGACCAACTGAATATAGATATCGGGCAGGTGTGGTACAACCTTACCCAAGAGGCGGATTATATAAGCCCTATGGTATATCCCAGCCATTACAGAGGTACAAACTGGTATACGCAAGGCGACCCCAACAAACATCCCTATGAAGTGGTAAAAGGTGCGATAGAAGACTCTTTGACAATCAATTCGGCGTTTGAAGACAAGGCGAGAATAAGGTTCTGGTTACAGGATTTTTCCATGTATGATTATGAGTACGGGCCACAGCAGATTGCAGACCAGGTCAAAGCTTTGCACGAGAAGGGGATAGATACATATATGTTCTGGAATAACAAGAATGTGTATGACCCGTATAATTACCTTATACTTGAAGATAAACATCCTAAAGTAATCCCGGACAAATATCCCGTTTACGATATAAAAAACAACAATCCTGCCGATGCGGCAAAAAGATACCTGGAAGCCGATAAGAATAAAGACTTGTATCACTCCTTTATCTTAAAAGCGGAAAAAACCCGGCAGAGCGAGTATGCCGACTATGTTAAAAACATGCAGTGGTCGGGAATTACCGCATATGAGTTTACCGGTTACAGAGAAAGCTTCAATACTGCACAGGTGTTTTTCAGCATAACAAAGCAGGGCAAACAGCAGAAAGCAGTACTGTTTATGCTCTTGGAAGAAGGTATCTGGAAAGTGCACGATTATTACATTATACGGTAAAGAATATTAAGAATTTGTAACAATTAACAATAAATTCAATTATATGGTATAATTTGCTTCCGAAGGAGGGTGGACTTGGCTAAAGAAGACATAAAAGTCATTTCGTATAACAGGAAAGCCGGTTTTGACTATGAACTTATTGAGTTTTACGAGGCGGGAATCGTGCTTACCGGTACCGAAGTGAAGTCTTTAAGAGCTGGAGCGGTAAATATGCGTGATTCTTACGGGTACATAAAGGATTACGAAGCATATGTATCGGGGCTGCACATCTCCCATTACGATAAGGGAAACATAAACAATGTTGACCCCGATCGTGACAGAAAGTTGCTGTTGCACAAGAGCGAGATAAGGAAACTGGTTCTGAAGATGCAGCAGAAAGGGTATACCCTTATTCCCGTAAAGCTGTACTTTGTGAAGAACAAGGTAAAACTGGAACTGGCTTTGGCTAAAGGAAAGAAACTCTATGACAAGAGAGATTCCATCCAGAAGGGCGAAGTCGAAAGGGAAATAAAAAGAAGAATGAAGGACAATCATACGGGGGCGTAAAGGTTTCGACGGGATGATTGAAATATTGACGGCGTGCAGAGGATTCTCGTTGGCCTCTTTAAAAAACGAGAGATTAAAATAAACGCAAAACCTAATTTTGCACCTTTAGCAGCTTAAGCTGGCTAAACATCCCACCGGAAATCACGGGGTCCGGATCGGGGTGTCATCTACCGTGAAAACCCGATAATCAAAGCTTTGAGGTTAAAGGGTAAACTATGAAGCTACCGATAAAGCACCCGGCTTACAGGGGACTTTAAAGGGAAATTAAACAGTAAGCTACGCATGTAGAAGTCGGTACGGACATTGTTTCGGACGAGGGTTCGATTCCCTCCGCCTCCACCAGACAAGAAAAGTCGACATTTTGTAGAAACACAAGGTGTCGACTTTTATATTGTCATGGCTTTTAGAGGGATTCATATGAACTATACAAAAACGATTCGCAACTATTGTCAGCAAAATGAGGGACATATTTTCGATTCTCAGCAGATGTTCAGAGATTTCTTTTCTATGGTCCCATACAAGACCTTCATAAAGATATTAAACCGACTGGAAGACGAAAACATACTGTCCTCGGTTTCCAAAGGTGTCTATTTATTCAATCCAAACAATCCGGCGATGCAGATTCAGCTATTTTAAAACAATATGCAGAGGATTATCGCGGAATGCTTGTCGGCTATGCCATGTCAACGTTTATTCTATCAGTGATTACCAGGATGATACCGTTGAGATATACACAAAGGTTATTCCGCAAGGTAGCCACAAGAACATTAATAAGTACCACTTAACCGGAATTGACATTCTTTTTTCAGAGAAGGTAAAAAGCCTCATTCACACCTTGGGATTAGTTGAGCACAGAAACAGTATCTGGAATATCGATTATCTAAAATATGGAGAAGTTCGCAATGCCGGATTGAGTATCTATTCAGACGCACTTTTTGATGAAATCAGCAAGGCTGTGAGATACCAGTATTCCACTATTGTTTCTTTTAATCTGTTATTGAAAGATATCGGAAAAGAGGACGCTCTTTACATTGACATCTTTCAGAAGAATGATGTCGGGAAATGAAACGACACTACCTCAGGAACAATAAAACCGATTTTTACAAATGGTGTCGTTCTTATGTTCATAAGGCTTTATATGATGTTAAGCGCTTTGAAAATAAAAACGGTGGATTAGACTTGATACTGGTTTGGGGTGAGTACTGCAAAGCGTTGGAGATAGTCCGCCAGTATTTGGTCATTAAAGCCGGACTTCCTACGGATTATCAATAGTTTCTGGATAATTATTTAATTCATAGAAAAGCATTTGCGCACAGCAAAGAAGCATCCATCATTATCAAAGAAATCTACCAAACCTGGCAGGAAGTATGTTTTCCACAGAAAAAGCCAAAAATCAAAACCATCGATTCTTTTTTGGTTGGACATCTTTTGAGAGCGGAAAGAATCTAGAACAGTATCAGCGCAAAACAGGCAGCGGAACTTGCAGGTATAAATGCCAAAACTCTGTACGCTTACGAAGAAGGCACACGGATGATAAAGCTGGATACACTGTATAAGTTATCGCAGATATATGATATAAGTATTGACGCGTTAATGGACCAAGCAAAACAAATAATCAGATAAAACAACAAGAATAAATGTGAAAAGATCATTATATGGCAAACTATAAATTAAAAGTTGTATAATAAAAACTGTGTAAAAAAGGTAAAGTGAAATGATTAATTCGAGAAATGATGTAATAGAGTTGCTGCGTGAATACACAATCACTCAGCGTGAGTATAAATGGAATATAAATCGTCCAGTTGCCTTTTTAAATGGAGTCGTTTTGGGAAAGTTCCGAGAAAATGATGCTTTAACCAGAAAAACTTTGAAAAAGGGTGTAACTGATGATGCATTATGTACTGAAATTAATGCTTATTTAGAACGCCATATTAAGAATATTGAAGAACTGGAATATCCTAATATTATGCAGCAAATGAAGCTTGAATCTTATAAAAAGCAAAAAAATGAATTATCCAATACTTTGATTGATAAGTGGATTAGTAAAAACTGTGGGTGGATAGTAGAATGTGTAAAAGAAATCTCTTACCCAGAGGAAAGGGTATTACTGTACTTGTATTATGCTTTTGATAACTATAATTTCCAAAGGCAACATCCGTTTTGTGGTGATTTGGACGAGCTAGATAAAGAATATAAAAATGTTTTTGATAAACATAGTCAATATAGATATGGTCTAGTTCCAGTTGATGGAGATAGGGAATTGATTCCTATTAATCCACCGCGGATTTATGATAAATCACTTAACAAAACCTTTTTTACAAAGAATGTTCCGATGAATCTACTGGAAAAAATTTCAGAGATGATGTCGAATGGATTAGTAAAAGATTTTTCAGTGAGACTACTCAATGAACCAGGGTATGAAGGAAAGTTGAATCGTGTGTATTTATTAGAAGAATTGGAACGAGGAAAAGTATTTGATTTCACCAATCTTGGAAATTATTCTATAACTAGATTATATTCGCAAAAATATGAAGATTGTATGTGGGTAGTAATTGACCCAACAAATATAACTTTTGAAGAATTGTGTGATGACTTTAAGATTTATAACGATATGATAGTGACACAGGTAGTTCATTTAGAGTATGAGGAGAAGGGTATGCATTACATTACGCATTTGGATCATGAATATGTTTTTTACACGATTGATGAATACAAAAATAAAATAATGGGTAATGTAACACAAAAAGGCACAGCAAAACATAGATTAAAGTCCTTCAAAATTGATAATTCAAGAATACCTTTTGACCATAGATTTAAAATAATTAGAAAAGATGAAAATGGAAATGATTTACCAGAGGAGGATGAACAAGTTTTATGTTATGTTTTGGAATGCTATTTTAGACACAAGGATTTATTAAAGGAGTATTTTCATAAAGTTTAAGTGGGAAAACAGACATCTGTTAATGTCGGTTTTGTGTTTTCCAAAGTAATAATGCTTAATTTCCAACGCTTAGCGGCATTTGCACCCACAGGTATTGATTTGCACCCATAAGCTAAAGTTCTATCAATATATGATTTCTCTTCAAGACAAGCAGATTGTTCATATAGCCTTCCTAAAGGAATGCAGATTTTTGCGATGTATTACCGGACTACTGTAGAGTATATAATTGTTTTTATTGCCCTCGGATGATATGATTTGGATAGCAAAAACAGTCCGTAAGATGAGGTGTTCAAATGAAAAGATGTATTATCATCGGCGGCGCACCGATTTGCGATTATGAATATATAAGGGAACGGGTGAATAAAGAAGATTTTTTCATCTACTGCGACAGCGGATTGAAACATAAGGAAAAACTCGGCGTATCACCGAATCTGATAATCGGAGATTTTGATTCTCACAGCAATCCGTATCTGGATATCGAGACCATTGTTTTGCCCGTAATGAAGGATGACACCGATACGGCTTATGCGGCCAAAGAAGCAATCAGAAGAGGTTTTCGGGATATTATCCTTTGCGGTGTCACAGGCGGGCGTCAAGACCATACCCTTGTGAATATATTCCTGCTGTTCAAATTCGACAGTTACGGTATCAAAGCCCGTATTATAGACGATTATGCCGAAATGGAAGTGCTTTCACCGGGACGCACGGTATTGATTGAGGATTGCTATCTGTATTTTTCTCTCGTAAATATGACCGGAATCGCACGTGGTATCACGATAAAAAATGCCAAATATAATTTAAGCAATGCAAAGATTGAAAGCGAAAATCAGTATGCTACCGGTAATGAAGTGCTACCCGGGAAGACAGCGGAGGTGTCCATAGAGGAGGGGAGAGTGTTACTTTTGAAGGTGAGAAGAGAATAACAGAATTGGAACGGATTGCTTGCAGGTTTGTTTGAATATCTGATACCGATTTATTATAGGAGGAACAGATGGATAAGATAATATTAATTTTGATTATAATAGCTTTACTGACTGTAATTGTGATTTGCTTTTACAGGAAGAATTCTGCCAAATCCGAGCATCCCGACAAATCGGAATTCAGCAACAGAGGTACCGATTACAAAAATCCCGGTGATTTATCACGCGGTATAATCTATGAACCGGATATGGCAAAAAAGCCGCTGCCGCCTTTTAAGGAAATCACGGTAGTTGACAATGATGATATCGCTATTAAAATCACAGCTGCGGATCCCTATCATATGTGGGGATATTCCTTACATGTGTATCTGGAGAATAAATCGAGCGGCGATACCTTCTACTCATTTGCTTTATCAAGTGCAAAGGTCAACGGGATCCGATTAAAAACTGATGAAGTCGCAACCGATGTCAACTTCTACATAGAGCTTGGCAAGAACTACAGTTATGCAAGCGGCGAAATCGCATTTATAGCCGAGGATCTTAAGAAAAAGGGAATAAATAAGTATGGAGATATAAAGAATATTGAGTTAGGCTTTATAGTCTATGAAACGCTGAATAAAGACAAGGTTATTTTTACCGGTACGGTAACGGTAAAACTTTAGAGAGGTAATTAATTGCAATGGGTTTTTGCAGTTACCTGTCTGTTGTTGACAGGCGGTTATACTACCCGACCGCTACCGATTTATAAATTTTACACATTGAAAGAGTTAGTGCAATTTCAATCGGATTATCGTGAAGCACTATCTTTAGATAAAGTCTTGGACAAAACCCCTTCGTTTTATCAAGCAACTTCCAAGTATGACAGGAAGTTTTTGAAGACCGCTCGCTAATACCGGTTTATGCAATAAAAACAGGGATTCTGATATATGTTTTGATATTAATTTAAATTACAAATAGAAATACAGGATTGGTATATCCAAATATGAGGGATTGAAATTACCAAATGTGAGGGATTGGTGTTGCCAAATGTGAGGGAATGTGATATTCTGCTTATATACACAGAGGGACAGTTAAATGAACAAGAAATTGTATAAAAAAAGAATAATTGATTCCGAGGTAAAAAGATATCTTGCCGCATTCGGTGCAGTTTGTATCGAAGGACCGAGATGGTGCGGAAAGACCTGGACTTCAGCTTTTCACTCAAATAGTGAAATTTACATTGCTGATCCGTTCGGAGGCTATCAAAACAGAAGACTTGCCGAAATGGACCCGTCTTTGGTTTTACAAGGAGAGTACCCCAGATTGATAGACGAATGGCAGGAAGTTCCGCAACTGTGGGATGCAGTCCGCTCAACTGTAGATAAGGTCGGGAAAAAAGGTATGTTTATATTAACCGGATCTTCTACGCCTAAGCACAAAGGAATTCTACATAGCGGTGCCGGAAGAATTGCACGCTTGCGTATGAATACAATGTCGCTTTACGAGTCGGGAAATTCCGACGGAAAAATTTCACTTCGGGATATTTGTATGGGCACAGCACCGTCTATCATGACGGGCGAGGTGGAATTAATACAAATAATCGATTTTATTGTGCGAGGCGGTTGGCCTGAAAATATAGGTATACCTTTGGAAGATGCGGCACTCCTGCCACTCCAATACCTCAATGCCATAATCGAAGACGATGTTTACAGGCTTGACGGAATAAAAAGAGATATGAGTAAAATGAAGAAACTTCTCCGTTCGCTTGCACGTAATGAAAGCACGACCGCAACAAACAACACTCTTAAAAGAGACATAAAAGATGTAGACTCGGAGGATATCGATAATAAAACCGTATCGGAATATCTGGATATTTTTAACAGGTTATTTCTAACAAATAACCAGCCTCCGTTTTCACCTTCAATGAGATCATCGACAAGGATAAAGCAAATGGAAAAAAGACATTTTTGCGACCCTTCACTGGCATGTGCCCTACTCTCGGCCACGCCGAAGAAACTGATAGGCGACTTGAATACACTGGGTTTTCTTTTTGAAGCACTTGTTGAAAGAGATTTGGAAATTTATGCCTCTTCTTTTGACGGTAAGCTATACCACTATCAGGATTATGATAATAAAGAGATAGATGCCGTTATTGAACTTCCGGACGGAACTTGGACTGCGTTTGAAATAAAACTTGGAGCAAACGAAATAGATGCCGCCGCTGAATCCTTACTTTCCGTCAAAAAGGCTTTTGAAAATGACTTGCCGGAAAAAGCGCCAAAATATTTATGTGTTGTTTGTGCTCTGTCAAATGCAGCATATATGCGTGAAGACGGTGTCTATGTAGTACCTGTTACGTCTTTAAGGAATTAGCTTTTTGTTTGAGTGCAGATTTGATTTCGTCAAGCAGTATATTTTTATAGACGGTTTGCCTTCCTTGCTACCGTCTTTCTTCTTTTATATAATAAAGGCAAGGACGGTAATATATTTTGATATTAATTAAAGGTCAATTCAATGAGGCTAAAGTTTTCACTTCCGAACTGGAAGAGACTGCAAGAGCCCAGATTCAGAATCTGGTAAATCAGTCATTTGTCAAAGGAAGTAAAATTCGGGTTATGCCCGATGTGCATGCCGGTGCGGGCAGCACCATCGGTACTACAATGACTATTAAAGATAAAGTAGTACCTAATCTGGTGGGTGTGGATATAGGTTGCGGTATGCTGACATGCGAGTTGACCGGTATAACGGAGGAGAATCTCAATCTACAGAAGCTGGACAACCTTATCCGTTTCAGAATTCCCTCCGGCTATGATATCCGCCGTAATCCTCATGAGTTTCTGGACAGGACAAGGATTGATGACTTACGCTGTCGTGAAAAAGGGAAGAATGACGGTAAACTGAAAATGGACCGCGCACGTCTTTCACTGGGTACATTGGGCGGAGGCAATCATTTTATCGAAATAAACAAAGATGAAAACAATAAACTATACCTTGTTGTTCATTCCGGTTCACGGCATCTGGGACTGCAGGTAGCATTGCACTACCAACGTCTGGCAGCTAAGTTGCAACCTGAAATAGAGCGGGATTTGGCATATCTGGAAGGTGAACCTTTGAAAGACTATCTGCATGATATGAAAATAATGCAGGAGTATGCAGTCTGGAACAGAAAGGCAATGGCGGAGACCATCATCACGGGAATGGAATGGCAAACAGGTGCACGGTATACAACCATTCACAATTATATAGACCTTAATACAATGATTTTACGAAAAGGTGCCATATCAGCTGATGCGGGCGAGATTGTGCTTATTCCGCTCAATATGCGTGACGGCTCTCTGCTTTGTGTAGGAAAAGGAAATCCCGACTGGAACTTTTCCGCTCCTCACGGCGCAGGCAGAATAATGTCGCGCAATGAAGCCAAGAGAGTACTGTCGATGAAAGACTTTAAAGACAGTATGGATGGAATTTTCTCCACATCCGTTCGTAAAGATACTCTGGATGAAGCACCGATGGCATACAAATCTTTGGAGAGCATACAGGAGTATCTGGATCAGACGGTGGATATATTACATCACCTGACTCCGTTATATAACTTCAAAGCTACAGGAGATTAAACCGATATCAGTTTTGATATACGACAAAATAGTTGACGTATATTTTTTACTATAAGTGTAATTTTCCATAAGTATAAAAAAGGGAACTGCTTACAAAAAATAAAAATGGGTAAATATGAGAATATAAGGAAACGGATGTAATTCTTAACATTATATGAAGATTATGTTGTTGCATTATCAGCTTTCGACTTGAATCTGATTAAAAAACTGAGCCGATAGACTATGTTTCGATAGCAGTAATTCAGAAAAATGTGTAAAATGCGGCCTAAAAAGTCAGAAAAATGTGCAGAAACGCGTTGAAAAAGCCGGAAAAATGTGTTAAAGTCTAATTGCTACTCTGAAAGGATGGTGATTTTATTGAAACGTAAACCTCTTCAGGACCTGATAAAATGGAAAGAAGACAGAGAGCGTAAGCCTATGGTGTTAAAGGGTGCACGACAGGTCGGCAAGACATGGCTTATGAAGGAGTTCGGAAGTAACTACTACGATAACTATGTTTATTTCAACTTTGATGAAGAAGATCAATTGAAATCTATTTTTGAGGCAAATAAAAATCCCCATCGTATTGTTGAGCTTCTTTCCCTGATTGCGGGTAAAAAAATACTCCCGCAAGAAACACTGATTATTTTTGACGAAATTCAGGAATGCTCGGAGGCTTTGAATACACTTAAGTACTTCAAGGAGAAAGCAAATGAATATCACGTTATTGCTGCGGGAAGTCTTTTGGGTACTCTTCTTGCTAAACCGAAATCATATCCGGTCGGTATGGTCAATGTACTCAATATTTTCCCTATGTGTTTTGAAGAATTTCTTGAAGCAACCGATCCTATGCTTTTTACATACTACGAAAGTATTGAGAAGAGACAAGAGATTTTTGATATATTCCATAATCGCTTAATAGATGCTTATAATTATTACCTCATTATAGGGGGAATGCCGGAATGTGTCTCATCGTGGGTTAAATACAAGGATCCTGCCGGAATATCAAAGATACAGCGAGAGTTGATAGAGATTTATGAAAATGACTTTTCTAAACACAACGGTAATGTAAACAGCGGGCGTATACTGCAGGTTTTCCGTAGTATTGTGGCACAACTTTCCAAACCCAACGAAAAGTTTATGTATGGAACTGTCAGAAAAGGGGGTAGGGCGCGGGACTTTGAAGAAGCTATTGAATGGCTGGTTTCGGCAGGTATGCTCAACCGGGTTTACAATGTTTCAAAAATGAAACATCCTTTGGCTGCATTTGATAAACTGGAGCAGTTTAAGCTGTTTGTCTTTGATACGGGATTGCTTAAACACATGGCAGGTATTGATAACAGTGCCATTCTTTTAAGCAGCGATTTTCAGTTTAAAGGACCGCTGACCGAAAACTATATTTTACAGCAACTTCGCGGTCAATTTGAGGTAGAACCCAGATACTACTCCGATAAGAATAATGAGTTGGATTTTGTCCTACAGTATGGCACTGCAATTATTCCGGTTGAAGTAAAAGGCGGAACGGATAAATCCGCACCTTCATTCAAGAAATATATTTCCGAGCATCAACCTGAATATGCTATCCGTTATTCCAAGCGCGGATATAAAAAGGACGGTTATATAACCAATATACCGTTATACCTTGCAGGAAAAACGAAAGAATTGCTCTGATTCAGTACATTTGCGTTTTATATATATTTTATGTAGTATAATTCAAGCATAGTGTAAAAAAAGAGGTGACATGTATATGAGTAAGGTAAGAATAGGAATCTTCGGTGTAAGAAGAGGTTCCTCTGTTGTGAGATACTGCCGGACACAGCCCGATGCGCAACTGGTGGCAATCTGTGATAACGGTAGATATATTACATCACCTGACTCCGTTATATAACTTCAAAGCTACAGGAGATTAAAGATAATATTATGAAAATAGTATTGGCTTATATTATTGAAATAATTCTTTACATAATCATAGTGTGGCTTATAGGTTACATTTCAGTTTTAATTCACGAAACGGGACATGCGATAGGATTTATGTGTGCAACCAAAAGCAGGGATTGGCGGATTACTATAGGTTCCGGAAGAAAAATACTGGAGTCCAAACGGTTTACAGTCAACCTGCTGCCGTTCGGGGGACTTTTTAAGCCGGGATATAACGGACAAATGAGTATAAAAAGGAATAAACTTTCCATGCTGGCGGGAGGACCTTTGGCAACACTTCTATTATTGATTCCTCTAATACTTCTGCGTATTGTAAAACCAGGTGAAACAGACATAGTAAGTGCGGGTATGCTGAAGAGAATTATAGGTTTTGCTTCTGAATATAATCTCGTTTTGTTGGTTGTAACGGTGCTGCCGTTTTCTTATCCGTTCGGTGTAAACAAAGGAATGGAGAGCGACGGTTTGCAGATATGGCGACAACTTAAGCGTAACGACCGGGATAAGTGATTGTCTCTCTTGGAATAGCTTATTGAACATCTGTTGGTTAGGGAATGCTTTCCTTTATTTGCAGTATTTATTCACTAACCCAATCATCTTGTCCATGTTATTTTCCTCGACGGGATAGAAATGGAAGGTTTTACATCTCTCTCCTACACCAATAGATAAAGCCTGTATTTTTGTCTCATCCAGGTCGCTCTCATGTAGTAAAACATTAGGGTCTGAAAAACCCAACATCAGTTTTTTATTATTGCCGACTTGAGAATAATTTTCATTTTGTTGATGCTGAATAAGTTTAATAACAACTTCCCCGCCCACTTTTAAACTGTATGAACCTGCCTGTTTACTGAACCTATACTTATGGCTCTTTTTTACGAATTCTTCAGCTAATTTTTTTAAATCTTTATTCCATTTGTTAATATTTATACTTTGAGCTTTGGGACTTCCTGGTGTATTGGTTTGTAGTTCATTACAATCATTTGCAATTTTCATATCCATCATTTTACATGCTTTACAGAAAGAGCTTAGTTCTTCATTATTATTTCCATTACACTTGCCAACTATAATGTCTTCCAAGTCTCTGTAGGTGAGTACTCCAAACTTTGATTGGTGCTTCTTAAATTCTTCATAACTGCCATCGTAGAGCGGAGGATGAATATTCTGCTTTTTTTCTATCTCACTGATGACTTTTTCTGAGGAAAAATCATTAGTAAGAGCAATGAAGTAATACTCTTCTACTCCTTTCAAAAAATTTTTCATTTCTGTTATCACGGGTAATTTTGCAAGTTTACGCATTTTTTCATCCCAATGTTGGGAGGTTTCAATGATTTCTTGGGTGTTATGCCCTTTATTGTCCTTGGGTATCTCTTTAAAAGCTTCCACAAAACGATAGCGGAAAGATAATTGGACATTTAATCTACTGGAATATCTTTTTACACTTGCAGGACTAACTTTCTGTGGAAGGTGGAAGGAACTCTTTGTATACTTATCAAGTTTAGCTTCTATAAAAAGTGCATATTTTTTTCCGTCTGATTCTAATACCGCAATCAAATCCGGGGCTCCAAATTCTGATAAGTCCGGTTCCACTAACCACTTGCATGAAGTAATATTTTTCCAAGGCACTTCCTTGCGGTTTAATAATTTAATTGCTCCGAAAAACTTATTAACTTTCTTACATGATTCTCTATTTCTATAAATATCCATTAAAATTCCATTGAGGATTCCTCGTTCACCGTAAAACAGAATGTCCGGGTATTTCATGATGTGTTCTCCTTTATTAATTTTTCTGCAAGTAATATAGCTATTACCTTCATTTTAGCACATGCTTGGGATTATTCAAAATAATTTCAAGAGTATGAATTGCTCGATAAGAATGTGACATTTATATAACTTATGATGCAACAAGAAAATATAGTCGCAAGAGAAGCAAAAACAATTTTAATGTTGTTAAGGGGGCTGAAAAAAGGAGGAAACAAGGTAGATATATTCGGTACAACAATTATGCATTTCATCATCAATGTGTATGTAGTATAATTCAGTCATAGTATAAAAAAAAGAGGTGACATGTATATGAGCAAGGTAAAAATAGGAATCTTCGGTGTAAGAAGAGGTTCCTCTGTTGTGAAGTATTGCCGGACACAGCCCGATGTCCAACTGGTAGCAATCTGTGATAAATGGGAACAGGGTCTTATGGATAAGAAAAAGGAGCTGGGTGAGGATATTGCTTACTATACCTCCTTTGACGACTTTATCAAGCATGATATGGATGCGGTGGTTCTTGCCAACTATGCAAACGAGCATGCACCGTATGCAATACGTTGTATGGAAAGAGGTCTGCATGTATTAAGTGAGGTATTACCTTGTCAGACAATGGCTGAGGCGGTGCAACTTGTGGAAACGGTGGAAAAAACCGGTAAAGTCTATGCATATGCGGAGAATTACTGTTTTATGGCCGCACCTTACGAGATGCGAAAGCTTTACCGTTCCGGAAAATTGGGAGAATTTGAGTACGGAGAAGGTGAGTACATGCATAATTGCGAATCCATATGGCCGATAATAACCCGCGGCGAAAAGCATCATTGGCGTAACAATATTTATGCCACCTTTTACTGTACCCATTCGATAGGTCCTCTTATTCATATAACCGGTCTTCGGCCGGTATCGGTAACGGGTTTTGAGTTACCTTTTAATGCAAGAATGGAGAGAATGGGAGCCAAATCGGGCAACACAGGTATGGAGATTATAACTATGGAGAACGGGGGGATAATAAAGAGTCTTCACGGTTTAGGGCCTTCTAAAAACTCTATCTGGTTCTGTATCTACGGAACACTGGGCAGAGCGGAGAGCTCCAGAGAAGATGCTCAATACGGCGGACACGGCCGTATTTTCACCAATCTTGACAGATATGAGGGTGAGTGTTTTAACCGTCCCGCTACCTATTGTCCCGGAGCGGATGAACCTTCAATTGTTCAAAAGTGGGGACACGGAGGCAGCGATTATCATGTAATGCATAATTTTGTCGACCGAATCTTGGGAAATACCGATGCTGACACTATTGATATATATGAAGCATTGGATATGTTTCTTCCCGGAATGTTTGCCTATCGCTCTGTATTAGCCGGCGGAATACCGATGGACATTCCAAATCTTCGGATAGCTTCAGAGAGGGACAAATGGCGTAATGACACATGGTGTACCGATCCCGCTGTTGCAAAAGAGCAGCTTGTACCGTCATATTCCAAGGGTAATCCCGATATCCCCGATGAAACATATCAGCGTATCTATGAAGAGTGGATAAACGGTGTATAATTCGGTTATATGTTTAATCAGTTTATATAAAACATATAATTATGATTGATTACAAGGAAAAAGAGGTGTTTATGAGTAAGGTTAAGATCGGGGTATTCGGTGTTAGAAGAGGTTCCGTTGTTATGAAATACTGCCAAACACAGCCCGATGCGCAACTGGTGGCAATCTGTGATAAATGGGAACAGGGTCTTACGGACAAGAAAAAGGAGTTGGGTGAGGATATTGCCTACTATACTTCCTTTGACGACTTTATTAACCATGACATGGATGCGGTGGTTCTTGCCAACTATGCAAACGAGCATGCACCGTATGCAATGCGTTGTATGGAGAAAGGTTTACATGTTTTAAGTGAGGTATTGCCTTGTCAGACAATGGCTGAGGCGGTGCAACTTGTGGAAACGACGGAAAAAACCGGTAAAGTCTATGCATATGCGGAGAATTACTGTTTTATGGCCGCACCTTACGAGATGCGAAAACTGTACCGCTCGGGTAAATTGGGAGAATTCGAATACGGAGAAGGGGAGTATATTCATAATTGCGAATCCATATGGCCGAGAATAACCCGTGGCGAAAAGCACCATTGGCGTAACAATATGTATGCCACCTTTTACTGTACCCATTCAATAGGTCCTCTTATTCATATAACCGGTCTTCGCCCGGTATCTGTAACGGGTTTTGAGTTACCCTTTAATGCAAGAATGGAGAGAATGGGAGCCAAATCCGGCAGCGCAGGTATGGAGATAATAACTATGGAGAACGGGGGGATAATAAAGAGTGTCCATGGAGGGTGTTCGAAAAATTCCATCTGGTTCTGTATCTACGGAACACTGGGAAGAGCGGAGAGTTCCAGAGAAGATGCTCAGTACGGGGCATATAGTCGTATTTTTACCAATCTTGACAGATATGAGGGTGAGTGTTTTGACCGTCCCGATACCTATTGTCCCGAAGCGGACGAGCCTTCAATTGTTCGAAAGTGGGGACACGGAGGCAGCGATTATCATGTAATGCACAATTTTGTCGACCGAATCTTGGGAAATACCGAAGCGGACACCATTGATATATATGAGGCGTTGGATATGTTCCTTCCCGGAATGTTTGCCTATCGGTCTGTATTAGCCGGAGGAATACCTATGAGCATTCCAAATCTTCGGATAGTTTCAGAAAGGGACAAATGGCGTAATGACACATGGTGTACCGATCCCGCTGTTGCAAAAGATCAGCTTGTACCGTCATATTCCAAGGGTAATCCCGATATCCCCGATGAAACATATCAGCGTATCTATGAAAAGTGGATAAACGGTGTATAATGCAGTCATTATGGAGAATATAAAGAGGTGTATATGAGCAAGGTGAAAATCGGAGTTTTCGGTGTGAGAAGAGGTTCGGTTGTTATAAAGTACTGCAGGACACAGTCCGATGCGCAACTGGTAGCGGTCTGTGACAGTTGGGAACAAGGTCTTACGGATATGAAAAAGGAGTTGGGTGAGGATATTGCCTACTATACCTCCTTTGACGACTTTATAAACCATGACATGGATGCTGTATTTCTTGCCAACTATGCAACGGAACATGCACCGTATGCAATACGTGCTTTTGAAAAGGGTCTGCATGTATTGAGTGAAGTGTTGCCCTGTCAGACAATGAAAGAGGCTGTTGAACTGATAGAAGCCATAGAAAAAAGCGGGAAGATATATGCATATGCGGAGAACTGCTGTTTTATGGCTGCACCTTACGAGATGCGGAAACTTTATCGTTCGGGTCAATTGGGAGAATTGGAATACGGAGAAGGTGAGTATTTGCACAATTGCGAATCCATATGGCCGAGAATTACCCGAGGAGATAAAAACCATTGGCGTAATAACATGTATGCTCACTTTTATTGCACTCACTCATTCGGTCCGTTTATTCATATAACCGGTCTTCGCCCGATATCGGTAACGGGTTTTGAGTTACCTTTTAATGCAAGAATGGAAAGGATGGGTGCCAAATCAGGCAGCGCCGGTTTGGCAATTATAACTATGGAGAACGGAGCAATCATTAAAAACATTAACGGTGTCGGATGTTCCAAAAATTCTCTTTGGTTCAGTATATACGGAACACTGGGCAGAGCGGAAAGTGCCAGAGAGGATAGTCAGTATGGTATGTATAGCCGTATTTTCACCAATCTTGACAGATATGAGGGAGAGTGTTTCGACAGGCCGAATACTTATTGTCCCGGAGCGGATCAACCTTCACCGGCTCAAAAATGGGGACACGGAGGCGGCGATTACTATATCATGCACAACTTTGTTGACCGTATTTCGGGAAATACGGATGCGGAGACTATTGATATATATGAAGCGTTGGATATGTTCCTTCCCGGTATGTTTGCTTATCGATCGGTGTTGGCAGGAGGAATACCTGTGAATATTCCAAATCTTCGGATACCTTCCGAGAGAGACAGATGGCGTAATGATACATGGTGTACCGATCCCGCCGTTGCAAAAGACCGGCTTGTGCCGTCATATTCCAAGGGAAATCCTCATATCCCCGATGAAACATATCAGCGTGTTTATGAAAAATGGTTAAAAGGGTAACTTTTTTTGCTGTAAAGAGTTGTATTTTTATGCACTTTGTATGATAATATTACCAGTTCCTAAAAAAACCTTGTTGTAACTTCTACAGTGTTGTGGTGCTGTAAAGGTCCGGGGTAGGCAGATTATTGAGTATATATTGCCATGATTGCGTCAGAGAACTGCAGTGTGCAAAAGATTATTATGTCTTTTAATTGCAGGTAACTTGTTTAAAGGAAACAACGGGTAACAACATGAATGCTGAATCGAGATTCCGGAAAAAGAAAGAGATGCTAAAAAGAGGGTTAGGTAAAATAAAAAGCACCGGGAACCTTGTCTTTACGGTGTTACTTCTTGTAGTAATCTTATTCGGGCTTATGTTCTTTTATTTTGAATTTGAGACTATAACAGGTGAGTATGAGGTCAAACTGGAGACTATGGCTTATGCGCTTTCCTCAGGTATACCTAAGGAGGTTCTTGACAGGTATAACGGGGACGGTTCTTATGCGGACGACAAGTTATACAGGGAAGTGACCGAAAACATCAAAACATATGTAGCAAAAAACGAGGATATTGTAGGTGTTTCACTTTTTGTCATACGGGAGGGACAATTAATTCCTTTTATACAAACAGGTGATATAAATAATCATGTATCGAAAAATTGCATACATGAAGTTATTAAATCTGCCCTTGATAATAATACAAAAGTTTCCTATGTGCCCGATTTTTCCGATATCCCCGAAAAAAGTGCATGTATTGCGGTGCCGGTTGCGGGTGGCGGTTCCGGGGGTTTTCTTGCGTTGGAAACATCTACAGCTGTACTCTAATGAGCAGATTAAGAGTCAGCACCTTATATCGGTATCCATGTTTGTTCTGATTGTCATCCTTTACATTATTGTGGGAATTACTTTTATGAGGAGCGGTTCTCTTCGTGAGGATAAGAAAAGAATATCGGAATCGGTAAATGATTTAAAAGAAAAAGAAATGCTTTTCAGAAGTGTTTTTGAACAGGCTGCTCCGGGGATATCCATTAACAGCGTAGATGAGGAACTTGATACCGTTCCCGATTCGGTAAATGTCAACGACTCATTTAAAAGAATCACCGGATATACGCTGGAGCAACTGAAGAAGATCAGTTGGACGGAAATGACTCACAGTGATTTTGTAGATGAAGAACGAAAAATGATGCAGGACTTTTTGCAGGGGAATATAGACGGATATCAGATGGAAAAGAAAATAGTAAGAGCGGACGGAACGGAAAGCTGGATTAATATAGCCGTATCGGCACTGTATCCGGATAATCAGCAAGATCATAAATATCTATGTATATTGGAAGATATCGGCAATCGGAAAAAGATGGAATCTTCACTGGCGGAGAGTGAAAAGGATAAGGCTATTTTAATATCCAATGTGCCGGGTATGTTATTCAGAATCGGATGCGAGAAGAATTGGACTCTGCAATTTGTATCTTCCGGCTGCCTGGAACTTACGGGTTACCCTGCAGACAGATTTATGGGAAAGGAAGGCATTATTTTCGGTCAGTTGATAATACCGGAATATTCCGAATATGTGTATAAAAAGGTGCAACAGGCCGTTGCGGACAGAGCAAGATTCAGTATTGAATATGAGATAAGTACCGCATCCGGAGAGAGAAAATGGATATCCAATCAGGGGCAGATTGTATGCGGTACGGACGGTAAGCCGTTATATGTAGAAGGGCTGGCTATTGATATTGATGAAAGTAAGAAGCGGGAACTGGAACTGAGATATATAAACGAACACCACCCGTTGACCGACTTATACAGCAGAAGTTATTTCAGCTTTTTACTTAACAAGGAACTGGAAGAAGGTATTGTGGATAAAAAAGCCGCAATATTCATAAATATCCGCAACTTCAGTCTTCTCAATGCTACATACGGTTATGCGGCTGCGGAAGAGATAATTAAAGAACTTGCGGAGCAGTTAAGGCTGTTATGTACCGATAACTGTAGAATTTTCCATATATCCATAGACAGGTTTGTATTGTATGTAAAAGGATATGAAGGAAAACAGGAACTTGTAAGAATGTGCAACAAGATTACCGCCATGTTGTACGGGCGATTTGCAACCAGGTTGGTCGGAGCAAGTATCGGAGTATATGAATTCGAATCACACATGGCGGATGGAGAGATAGTTATAAGGAATGCATCAATTGCCGCGGAACATACCGACAGAACCAAAGTTTTCTCCTTTATGTTTTTCAATGCCGATATGGAAAAGAAAATAATGAGGAGTAATATCATTGAAGAGGAACTGGCGGAAGTATCATCCGGAACCGAAAAGGAAAAATTATATGCGGTATTTCAACCTATTGTCAGATTGTCGGATGACAGCATAGCCGGGTTTGAAGCCCTTGCAAGATTTAATTCTGATATACTGGGCAATGTGCCTCCCAATGAATTCATTCCGATAGCAGAAGAAAAACAGTATATTTTCGGTTTGAGCAGAAGTATAATCAGACAGTCACTGGAGTTTGTTAATGAACTGAGTAAAAAAGGAGCGGATGATGTGTTTGTATCGGTAAATATTTCGGTCATACAGCTGCTCCACGAGGATTTTGTAGCCGATATAGTTAATCTTGTCCGGGAATATTCGGTAAATCCCGATAAACTTGTACTGGAGATTACCGAAACAAAAGTTGCCAGGAATTATGCTAAAATAAATGAAAAACTCTCTTTGCTTCAGAATGAGGGCTTTAAAATTGCTATGGATGATTTCGGTACAGGTTACTCTTCTTTGGCAAGAGAAAGCGAAATGAATGTCAATTATGTAAAAATTGATAAGTACTTTATGGATAAACTTCTTGTGTATGACGAAAATCAGGCGGTTACATCGGATATTATTTCCATGTCGCACAAGTTGGGATATTACATTGTAGCGGAAGGGGTGGAATACACCGAGCAGAAAGAATATCTTAAGAAATACTACTGCGACTATATGCAGGGATACCTGTTCTCCCGACCGATCTCCGCAAAAGATGCATTGTTATTGGTAAAAAAACACCGTGCTCGGGCATAACACTTATTCCATGTTATTGCCGTATTTATTTCTTATACTTCAACCTGAAACCTAAAAGCGATTGCAAATCGTTATTTAATGCTTTTGAATGGTCGTGTTTATGCTTCAGCTTAATGACATTGCCGTTACTCAAAGATATATTCAGATCTCCTCCGGAAGAGGAACTGTCTTCATCACCTTCTTCGTAAGCCCTGAAAAGCAACTGGCTTATCATGTTATAGGGAATCTCCATATTCATGGGGCATTCAGCCAAAATAGCGGGCGGGGACATGGTCTCGTATTTTTTGTGGTAATAAGACCAGAATCTCATCATTTCGGCGCTGCCCTTGAAGAAACCTGTTCCGCTTGCTCTTATCTCAGCGGATTTTCTGGCACTCTCGGCTTTTTGAAACTCAGGTGTGATATGCGCAAGAACCAGCCTGTCGTTAAACAGAACGACATAGCATGTAATCATATTGAACATGGACAGTTTTTTCTGAGCCGTCAGAACCCTTACGACGCCGTAAGAAGCATGTGTCTGAGGGGTGCTGTAATTGACGGTATTCTGAACTTCTCCGGCTACTCTTGTGCCGCAACTCGTACAGAACAGTTGCCCCGGTTCAATCCTGTTGCCACAGTTAGTACAAAACATATTAATTACCTCCGAAATATATACTGATTATATACATAAGACGGAGGAATTTCAATAAATCATAAATAGTATTTACATTTGCTGTTTGGTGGTTTATAATTAAGTAAATCATAAACAACTAAATTACAAGGGAGTGCACGGATGTTTATAGGAAGAGAACGGGAACTAAATACGCTTAATAAGCTATATAACTCGGGGAAATTTGAATTTGCCGTTATTTACGGACGTCGCCGAATAGGCAAGACCGCTCTTATAAGTGAATTTGTAAAGAAAAAAGATACAATTTTCTTTACAGGAGTGGAAACAAACGCCAAGCAGAATCTGGATAATTTCTCAGGATGTATTATGGAATATAACACCGGAATGCCGATTGATTGGTCTTTTAATTCCTTTCAATCTGCATTGGAGTATGTTTTTGAACTGGCAAGAAGCAAACGGATTATTCTTGTCATAGATGAGTACCCCTATGTGGCTCGTTCATCAAAAAGCCTTGCTTCCACGTTACAGTATTTGATAGATAAGAATAAAGATAATTCAAAGTTATTCTTAATACTATGCGGTTCTTCCATGTCATATATGGAGGACAATGTTTTGGCATACAAGGCACCTCTTTACGGAAGAAGAACTGCTCAGTTAAAAATAGAGCCGTTTGACTTTTTTGAAACCTGTCATTATTTTTCAAACCTGTCAGATATTGATAAAGCTCTGGCATACGGTGTTATAGGCGGAACTCCGCAATATGTGTTGCAATTTGATGATAATATTTCCATAAAAGAGAACATCCTGAATACTTATCTCAATCCGACTTCTTTTATTTTTGAAGAACCGAACAACCTTCTGAAGCAGGAAATGCGTGAGCCTGCAATATACAATGCCGTTATTTCGGCTATAGCCGCCGGTAACTCAAAAATAAGTGAAATTTCCGGCAAGATCGGTGAGACTACAAGTTTATCTGCTACTTACATCAGAAACCTCATAATTCTGGGTATTGTAAAAAAGGAGTGGCCTTACGGTGAAAAATCCGGTCGTAAGACCATATACTCAATCGAGGATAATATGTTCCGTTTTTGGTATCGATTTGTGCCGCAAAATATTTCCGTTATCTCCCGTGGAGCAGCCTCCCTTGCTTATGAACGAATTGAACCCGAGCTTTCATCCTACATGGGGAGTGTATTTGAAGAAATCTGCAAACAGTACCTTTGGAAATTACTGATTAACGGCAAATGTGCCGTGAATTTCAGTGACATCGGGCGTTGGTGGGGAACAAATCCCAAGACCAGAGTACAAGAGGAAATAGATATTATGGGCTCATACAAAGATTCAGCCTTATTCGCCGAATGTAAGTGGACAAATGAAAGAACAGATGTAGGTGTGCTGGAGACACTGATAGAGCGCAGTAACCTATTTGACTATGAAAAAAAGCACTTTTATCTGTTTGCGAAAACAGGATTTACAAAAGGCTGTCATGACTATGCCGAAAAGATGGGTAATGTGACTCTTGTCACATATGAAGATATACTGAAAAGTACATAATAGAAGTATAAATGCAGTTAAAGATTATTTCGCATACAGCATGTATATTATTGCACTTACTATTCTCTGAGGCAGTATTTTGGATAACAGGACAAACAGTTTATATACAAATCCGACCGTGTAAATCTGCTTAAGTTTTCTTTTCTTTGCCAGTCTTACTATGAAATCGGCCACAACATCCGGAGGCAAACCGTTCATTTCATCCTTTTCCATTACCGCAACGGACTTTTTTATCCTACCGCCATATATTTCATTACCGGTAAGGTCGGTTTTTCTTGCGGATGTGAAACCCGTCTTTATATCACCCGGCATTATTGCGCATACGGAAATTCCGAAAGGCTTTATCTCATGAGCCAGAGCGGACACAAATGCGTTTATTGCGGATTTGGATACCGAGTAATATGTCTGAAAGGGGATAGGGATGGCTGCCGCTACCGATGATATGCATATTATCTTTCCGGATTTGTAATTTCTCATGTACGGAATAACCGCTTTTACGGCATTAACCGTGCCGAAATAGTTTACATCCATCTGTTTTTTTGCATCTTCATCGGAAATAAATTCCACGGCTCCCGCAACACCGAAACCGGCACTTGTCACAAGCAGACTTATCTTACCGCATTGCTTTATCACCTGTGCCATTGCATTGTTTACCGATAAGGCCGAAGAGACATCACAGGTCACATGTCTTATCCGGTCATGAACAAAATTCCTTCTGCTGAGGTTGTATACCGTATACCCTTTATTTACCAATTTTAATGCTGTCGCAAGACCGATACCGCTGCTTGCACCGGTTATTACGGCTACCTTTGTTTCCATTACAGATTATACCTTCCCAGTACTTTTTTAATAATCATCACCGCCTCGTCTATAAGTTCCTTTGTATGAGTAGCCATAAGGCTGGTTCTCAACAGACACTCGTTGGGAGCGGTTGCGGGCGGAAGCGAGCAGTTTACATATACGCCTTCATCATATAATTCTTTTGCTATTGTCAATGTGGTTATCATCTCATATGTATAGATGGGTATGATGGGTGTAAGCGAATCACGCGTCTTTATACCTTCTTCTTTCAGTCGCTTTCTGAAATAGCTTGCTATATCGGTCAGTTGTTTCGGCAACTCGGGATGAGCTCTTAAATGTCTCAGAGCAGCCAATGCGACCGCACAACCGGAAGGAGTCATGGATGCCGAGAAAATGAACGGTCTGGAATTATGGCGTACATAGTCAATGATTTTTTCGTCTGCAGCCATAAAACCGCCTAAGCTTGCCAAGGACTTGGAAAAAGTGCCCATATAAATATCCACTTCTTTCTCCAGATTGAAATAACTGGCGGTTCCTCTGCCGCCTTCTCCTATTACCCCAAGGGCATGTGAATCATCCACCATTACTCTTGCACCGTATTTTTTGGCAAGGTCCACTATTGCGGGAAGATCGGCTATATCGCCTCCCATGGAAAAGACTCCGTCTACTATTATGAGAATTCCTGCGGTTTCGGGTATTTTTTTAAGCTGCCTTTCCAGATCCGACATATCATTATGTCTGTATCTTAATAATGTTCCCTGCGACAATCTGCAACCGTCATATATAGATGCATGATTTTCCTTGTCGCATACAAGATAATCGTTATGACCGGCAATTGCCGAGATGATTCCTAAATTGGTCTGGAATCCCGTAGAGAAAACCAGTGCGGATTGCTGATGTAAGAAATCGGCAAGTTCCTTTTCCAGTTCCAGATGCAGTTGCAATGTACCGTTTAAAAATCGCGAACCGGAGCATCCCGTACCGTATCTTTCTACGGCTTCTATTCCGGCTTTCATAATATCAGGGTGGGTAGTCAGTCCCAGATAGTTATTGGAACCCAGCATTATCCTGCGTTTTCCTTCCATTATGACTACTGTATCCTGTTTTGATTGTAAAGAATGAAAATACGGATATATGCCCAATTCACGCACTTCATCCGCTTTTGTGTAGTTATAGCACTTGTTGAAAATATCCATATTACTACCTCCGTAAAACCCGGTACCATTGCATATAGCAATGACTGATGATTGTTTACCGATCAATGTTCCCCCCATTTTTTGATATAACTCATCAGTATTTATTACCAAGTAATAATTTATCTGTAATTATATAAATAACATGCATATTTGTCAACATTCAGCATGTATCCGGTAAGGGTTTTATAGGTGAAAGAGAAAGAATTTACTCCGAATTTACCGAAAGAAACTAATTTTTTACACATTCTCCAATTTCTTTCTGTCGGTTATGATGATACTGCCTCTGGACATTTTGATTAAATCTTCCTGCTGGAAATATTTCAGCATCCTGGTTACAACTTCTCTGGCGGTGCCTATGTGGTTAGCTATTTTCTCATGCGTAATATTCAACTCGTCACTTTCCTCTATATTGCTTTCATACAGAAGGAAAGAAGCAAGACGTGTTGCCATGCTTTTGAAAAGAACCTGATCTATCAACCACATGACATCGGTAAATCTGGAAGCCATAAGGTGGTTGGTATAGTTTGCAACCGCATTATTTGTTTCCATGAGTTTCTGATATACCCGAACCGGTATTATCAATATGGAGGTATCTTTTTCCGCTTCCACTATAATTTCGAATTGTATGTTGGACAGTATACAGGATGCGGAAAACAGACATATATCCATTTCAAATAACCGATAGAGAGTAAGTTCCTTACCCTGGTCGGAAATGATATATGCTCTTAACTGACCGGTTCGTACTATGTATAATCCGTCACAGTCTTCATCGCCTCTATGAAGAACGGTGCCTTTTTTAACATCCTTTATATACACCTTATCGTTTAACAACTGTTTCTGCTCCTCGGTAAGATGGTACCAGACGGGGAACAGGTTACTTATTTCACTCATGATAACTCCCTGATGCATTCTTATACGTTCACATTCCGATTATACCATACACGCATGTAAAGTTTTATTTATAATATTATTTATTTATAAATAAGAATTAACAAAACTATGTTATATATACAGGTTTTAATTGTGTTATTCTTCTGATATAATAACTGCATCGGTTGCCTTTGCAACGTTAATTTTAATAATTCATAAATCTTGTTTTGTATAAGGAGGAACAGATGGATTTTAAGAAAAGAGCTGCTGAACTTGTAAGCAAGATGACTTTGGCGGAAAAAATGTCACAGATGCAGTTTGAGTCACCTGCAATCGAAAGATTGGGCATCCCCGAATACTGCTGGTGGAATGAAGCGTTACACGGAGTTGCCAGAAGCGGAACGGCAACGGTATTTCCTCAGTCCATAGCAATGGCCGCATCTTTTAACGATAGACTGATGTATAAAGTGGCAACGGCAATATCCGATGAAGTGCGCGCCAAATACAATCAATACAGAAAATTGAACGGCACCAAGATATATGAAGGACTGACCTGCTGGTCGCCCAATATCAATATATTCCGTGATCCCAGGTGGGGAAGAGGGCATGAGACATACGGAGAAGACCCTCTGCTTACCGCTAAAATGGGCACCGCCTTTGTCAAAGGTCTGCAGGGCAACGATAAAATATACAGAAAGACCGATGCCACGCTTAAACATTATGCGGTTCACAGCGGTCCCGAGTGGTTACGTCACAGTTTCGATGCACATGTATCGGAGACGGATTTTTACGAAACATATCTGTATGCTTTTGAATACTGCATTAAACATGCCAAACCGGCTGCGGTTATGGGAGCATATAACAGGGTATACGGAGAGCCGTGTTGCGGCAGTCCGTTCCTTTTACAGAAGATTTTGCGTAAGAAGTTAGGCTTTAAAGGATATGTGGTATCCGACTGCGGAGCAATATGCGATTTCCATCTGCATCATAAGGTAACGGAAAATGAAGCGCAAAGTGCGGCATTGGCGGTAAAGAGCGGATGCGATTTAAACTGCGGTGATGCATATAAATGGCTTAAAGTAGCGGTAGCCGAAGGGCTTGTTAAGGAAAAAGATATTACAAAATGTGTGGAGAGACTGATGTATACGCGTCTCAAACTGGGTATGTTCGATAAAGAATGTAAGTATAACGATATTCCTTATTCGGTAATATGCAGTAAAAAACATAAGAAATTAAATCTTGAAATGGCGAGAGAAAGTATTGTACTGTTGAAGAATAACGGAATACTGCCTTTGAAAAAGAATACTAATGTTGCTGTAGTAGGGCCCAATGCCGACGACAAATCGGTACTTTTAGCCAATTACAACGGCACGCCCGATGACTATTATACATTGCTTCGAGGAATTCAATCGGTATGCAAAGGCGATGTTCTTTATGCAAGGGGCTCGCATGTTTTCGAAGACGAATCCACATGGAGATATTCCGAACATCCGCTACGTGAGGCGATAATAACGGCCGGTTACAGCGATGTAATCATCATGTGCATGGGTATCAATCCCTCGATAGAAGGAGAAGAATCAACACACAGAGGATTCAAGGGAGACAGAGACGAAATAGAGTTGCCGGCGGTACAGTATAAACTGTTTGACGAGCTGAAGAAACTGGGAAAACCCATCATTTTCGTAAATGTATCGGGCAGTTGCGTAGGATTGGCACATGCCGATAAAAATGCCGATGCCGTTATACAGTGTTTCTATCCGGGAGCATTGGGAGGAATAGCTCTTGCCGATGTGATATTCGGAAATGTATCTCCCTGCGGAAGGTTGCCCGTTACTTTCTACGAAAAGACATCGGATCTTCCCGATTTTGAAGATTATTCCATGAAGGGAAGAACCTACAGATTCTTTGAAGGGCAGCCGGTATACCGGTTCGGACACGGTCTTACATATGCAAATATAAAAGAAGAGTGGATTGATGACTATACCGTAAAACTGACAAATCCGAGTGATGTCGATACCGGTTATTCGGTGTTGAGATATGAAGATAAGACAAAGAGGAAACTTTTAGACTTTAAAAAAGTCCAATTAAAGGGAAACAGCAGTATTACTGTGCAGTTTACACCCGGTAAATAACAGAAAGGACTGATACTTATCAGAGTATCGGACGAGGAGCGGTGTTATGAAGAAAATTTTTGAACTGATACTGAGTAATATTAAAGAAGCTATGTCGAAATTCGTGGTGTCTTTTTGCGGAAGCGTTATCGCTTTTATACTTCTGACATTACAGATAATATTCGACTTCACGGAAAATACCGTAGTGCTTATGGCTATGTCCGTGGGCTTTGCCGTCATAGTGTCTGTAATGATGCAGATTATAAGCATAAAGTACAATTTTTCCAAAAAAGCCGATATCATACAGCGCATTGTTTCTGCATTGACCGCTGTACCGTGCTATTTTCTTATCGGCAATATAATGGAGTCGGATAGGACTTTTATGGGGTTTTTCGGGCTGATAATAGCATTTCTATTGATATCGTTATACGTGATGTATGATAACGAGAATAGTGATCTGGTCTTTCCTCAGATTATAAAATCGGCATTCTTTGCGGTAACGGTGGCTTCACTGTTTTTCGGAGGCATAACGCTGTGTATAGCGGCATTGGATTTCTTAGTGGTAGAGTTGGAGCAGTTTGACAAATGGATTATCATTACCGCCATGCTGTCATATATCGTTCTCTGCTATAACCTGTTCATTGCTATGTTGCCGGAAAAGACCGATGAAATAACTCTTCCCAAGATATTCAAGGTTCTGGTGCTGTATGTCGGTCTTCCCGTATACACGCTGCTGCTCGGAGTGCTCTATGCATATCTTATTAAGATACTTATAACCATGGAGATGCCGCAGGGTAAGATTAATCTTTTTGCTTCGCTGGCTTCTCTTTTCTTTATTTTCTTCTACCTTACCGTAGGAAGTTACGATAATGCGCCTGTGCGGTTTTTCAGAAAATACGGAGGATGGTTCCTGTTCCCGATAATTGTGGCACAGGCTATAGCGATATATATAAGGGTAAACGCATACGGACTGACCTCTGCCAGATGGGCATCAATACTGCTGAATGTAACGGCTCTGGCCTTTATAATCCTTACCCTTATCAAAGAGGGAAAATATACAAAGCATGTAATAACCGGCCTTGCCGTGATAGTGTTGATATCGTCATTGACTCCGTTGAATATAATCGATGTGCCGGTGTATGAACAGACATACAGACTGGAGAAGGTACTCAAGAGAAACAATATGCTTTCCGACGGTGTAGTGAAACCCAATAAGGACATTTCATATGCCGATAAGGAGATTATATCCAGCTGCTACGACTATCTCAACTATAAAGATAAGGCACCCGAATATGTCAGGTACACCAATTCTTTCTACGATATTTTCGGATTTGAAAAACTTAACGAGTACGGCAGTTTGGATGAATACAGCCTGATACATCTAAACAAGAGTAACAGTTATAACGCATTGGATATATCGGGATACAGTCGCTACTATATTGTCGATACGTCACGGGAAAGAGAATTGAAGATAGTTATTGACAATACGGAGTACAATATTGCCGAACATATTATGAAGATAAAAGAAGGTAATGACAGATCGGATATGGTATTTGACATTACAGAAGACATAAGGGTATATTTGACATATGTATACTATGAGATGAATAATGAAGGGGAAGTGCTGTACTTCAGTGCAACGGGCTTTGCTTTGGGTAAATAGCAATATATTTAACCTTGACATTTGTTATTTTGTTATATAATAACATGAGATTAGTGCCGGATAATTGACAGGAGGTAGACAATGGGCAGATACAGGTTAATAACGAGATCGGACTTTGACGGATTGGTGTGTGCCATGATTTTAAAGGAACTGGATATGTTGGAGGACATAATGTTTGTGCATCCGAAGGATATGCAGGACGGTATGATTGATGTTAACGAAAAGGATATTTCCACCAATGTACCGTATCTGCCGGGTGTTTATCTGGCATTTGATCATCATATCTCGGAGAAGGGAACCAAGGCCGTTAACTACATAAATAAACCTGATGCTGCCTCAACGGCAAGAGTACTGTATGAATATTTCGGAGGAGCAAGCCGACTTAAGATTTCCGAAGAACTCATGGCCGCCGTAGACAAATTCGATTCGGCACAATATACCATGGATGACATAGTTAATCCAAAAGGTTGGGTAATGTTGTCTTATCTTTTAGATGCAAGGACGGGCTTGGGCAGATTCAGAAATTTCAGAATAACCAACTACGATCTTATGATGATGCTTTTGGACTATTGCCCCGACCACACTATCGATGAAATCATGCGTCTGCCCGACGTACAGGAAAGAGTAAAGATGTATTACGAACATGAAAAACTTTTCCGTGACCAGTTAAAAGGTTGTGCGGAAGTGGTTAAGGATGTGGTAATACTTCACTTGAAGAACTGCGATCCCATATATGTAGGCAACAGATTTTATGTATATACTCTGTTTCCGCAAGCCACGGTATCCATTCATGAGATGTGGGGCCTGAAAAAGAGGAATACCGTATTTACACTGGGAAAATCCATTGTAAACAGGAGTTCAAACAAGGATCTGTCCGCAATATGCAAGAAACACGGCGGGGGAGGACTTATGAATGCCGCAACCTGTCAGGTACCCAACGGTTTGGCGGACGGGATACTGGAAGACATACTGCAGCAGTTGTTATAAAGCGGAGGACTTTATGGAAAGATACGCATGGAGAGCTAAAGTAAAAGAAGGAATGCTGGATGAATATATCAGAAGGCATGATGAGATTTGGCCGGAAATGGTAAAGTTGCTTAAGAAAGCGGGAATAAAGAATTATACCATCTGGTACAACAATAACGATTTATTCGGATACTATGAGTGTGAACACGGTGTGGAATATGCCGCAAAAGTTCAGGCGGAAAGTCCCATAGTGGATAAATGGAATGAGTACATGAAGGATGTCATGGTTATGGAGATGGATCCCGTTACCAAAGCTCAGCCGCTGATGAGAAAGGTGTTTTTCTTAGAGTAGTTCAATATATAAAACATTGATATATATAAATAAAAAAAGATAAGAAAAATAAAAGCTGTTCTACAGCTTTATATTTTCTTCCAATGTTCTGTTAAGCCAACCGCTTTTTACAAAAGGATCAGAGCATCGTGCAAGTTCCTTTTTTAACAGCTTTCTTAAATCGGAGATTATATCTGTATAACTGCTGTCATATATCAGGTTTTCCAGTTCGTAAGGATCGGTTTGAAGATTATAAAACTCATCAATATCGGTAAGATTCCAGATGTACTTATACTTATCGGTACGTATGCTTCTTTGCGTGAAACTGCCGAACTGCTGTCCGTTGGAGGCGGATACCGTGTAATCGGGAAATTGTTCTTTATTGGGTTTTTCTCCTTTAAGAATACTTAATAAGGATCTTCCGTGACAATCGGGATTCCGCTCTATTTTGCAAAGTTCGCATATAGTAGCCGGAATATCCAATGCATTATATACAAAGGTGTCACATCTTCTATAATCAACTGAGTTATTCTTAAAAAGCTTAGGGTAACTCATTATCATAGGTATTCTCAGCACATCATCATACATGATATAGTGCTTGTCTATCATCCCGTGAGATCCGCACATATCGCCATGGTCGGATGTATATATCACCAAAGTGTCGTCATACATACCGCATTCCTTTAGTTTATCCGATATTATTCCGAAGGAATGATCTATCTGGGTAATCATGGCATAATAGCATCTGACAGTTTCCGACCAGTCTTCCCATGACATGTTTTCCAGTCTCCAGTTGAGTATCTGCTGCTTTTGGATGTACGGTTTGTTTTTGAAAGTATCACCGAATCCTCCGAAGGGCGGTATGTCTTCCGGAGCATACATGTCATAAAACTCTTTACAAGGTCTGCAGGGCAGGTGAGGGTCCACTCCGTCCACCCATATGAACCAGGGTTTATCACCGTCTTTTAATCTGTCCAGCTGCTCACATACCCTGTCGGCATAATATTTGGGTCTGCTGTCGGAATAAGGGACGGGATTTACCTCGCCGAACCAGCTGTTGGTGTATTGCACATTGGGATATTTTTCCGAAATATACTTATTGTATTGCTTTGACAGATGTGTCACATTGAAACCGTATTGCTCGGGAGGTATTCTTGAAACATCCCATGCGCCTATGAAAATATTCTCATATCCCGCATCTTTAAGACTTTTGGGTATGTTCCAGTCGGTCGGTTGTACGGTATTTGTGGGTACAAACCCGAAATTCCACAATGCCCCTATGGATTCGGCTCGCATTCCGTTCATGAACGATTGTCTGGCGGGAGCGCACACCGGTGTGGGACAATATGCATTGTCAAATACAATTCCTTCTTTTGCTAATCTGTCTATATTGGGAGTGCGGACTGCCCGGATATTCGAGCAGCCTACACAGTCATAACGATGCTGATCTGCCAAAAAAAGCAGAATATTGGGTTTTTTCATCAAACTACAAATCCCGGTGTTCCGTGTAAAGGAGGAAGCGCACGGGGACGCACAAGTGCTCCGCCTTCTTCAAAGGATTTTATTGCGGCAACGGTATATTCCAATGTCGCAAGAGCATCTCTTCCCGACCCCCTTATATGCTCCGGAGGAACTTTGTTGGTCATATCCTCTAAGAATGCATGCAGTCTGTTATTGAATGTTATACCGAAATCGGTGGTGCCGAAATCGAATACTTCGGCTTGCATTGTACCCATGGATGCGGGTTTGGAACCGTCCCAGTAATACAATTTCTCCACACAGTTTTCTATGCAGAAAGTTCCTTTTGTACCGGCCATTTCAAAACTCCACCATCCGCCTAAACCGAATATGGCGTCTCCTCTTTGCGATAATATATATCCTATCGAACCGTTCTGATATTTGACATTTATTCCGTTTATCGACCACATAAGGTCGTTTGCACTCTTGCGTCCGCCCGGCTTATCGAAAAAAGCCTGAACATGGGTTATATCTCCGCCGAAACTTCTCATCAAAGAGAAAGGATGAGAGAGAAATGCATATGCATGGGAATATGGGCCTGCGAATCTTCTCATGGGACCGTCTTTGGGAAGAGGTTTGTATGAGTACTCGCTTCCGTTAAATCCCACTTTGTGAAGTATGTATACCGGAGCACCTATTTTTCCCTGCGAGATAAGCTCTTTTGCCTTATCCGCGGGACCGGTAAACCCGTGATTTAAGTTGCAGCCTAAATAAAGGTTTTTCTTCTGTGCAGTAACTACCATTTCACGTGCTTCGTCATTGTCGTTGGATATGGGTTTTTCCACCATTACGTTGAAGCCCGCATCCAGAGCCTTCATAACCGGCTCATAGTGCCAGGAACCGTTGTCAAAGCCCGATGTGGTAACATCAATGAGATCCAGCTCGGGGTGAGCTTTCATCATGTCTTCAATGCAATAGAAAGCCTGCACATTATGCTCATTAGCCGCTTTATCGGCTTTTTCCTTAATTACATCGCACACTGCGACCAGTTGTGCCAGCGGGTCGGCTTTATAGCATCTTGCATGCGTATTTCCTATTCCGCCCATTCCTACTATCCCTATCTTAATTGCCATTTTTTCTCTCCTTATTCCTTAATATTTGCTACAATAACCGGTTTATTTGTCTTTAAAGACTGTATAGCCGCATGTATTATACGGCTGGCTTCCAGGCCGTCTTTGCCCGATCCGTCTATATCTTCAGGTTTGACACCTTCCGCAACTTCCCGGACGAATGTATGTATCCTGTCTTCAAATGTGTCGTAGAAGTCTCGGAATCCGCCGAATACGGGATTGGTATATACTCTTTTCTCATAATTTCCCGCAGGGTAGAGTGTGGCCTCTCTCCACATGTCTTCAAATATCAGTCTGCCTTTTGTTCCCGCGACCTCGCATCTTTCCATGGGATGACCTCTTTCTATGTCATAGGAACTGGTGAGGTGACCTACCGCACCGTTTACGAACTTCATATTTATAGATGCCGTAGACCATATTTCTCTTCCGGGGGCTTTCATGGCATAGCAGTGAACCTGTTCCACATCGCCTCCGAAATATCTCAATATATCGCAGGAATGCGGATTAAGAGCCTTAAGATGATAGTATTCCGTGTCAAAATGCGGTTGGAATCTGCCTATCCACAATGCCATGTTCAAAAAGAGCAGGTTACCTATTAAACCTTCATTCTGCCATTTCTTTGCGATACGGGCAGCAGGTGTAAATCTGTGATTTAAGTCTATACCGAAGCATCTGTCTAATTTTTTAGCCAAATCCACCATTTCCTGACCGTGTTGCAAATTGTTGGATATGGGTTTTTCCGTCAGTACATGGCAGCCCGCGTTGAGTGCCTGCATGGTGGGGATGTAGTGATCGGAACTGTATTCAAATCCGCCTGTAGCCACGCTTACAATGTCCGGTTTCTCCGCTTTTAACATCTCTTTTGCATCATAATATGCCGGAACCACATATCTTTCCTTTGCCGCATCGGCTCTGTCTTTCCGAATATCGCATACCGCTACAAGTTCCGCCTGCTTGCAGCTTTTATAGGCTTTTGCATGATTGTTGCCGATAGGTCCCATGCCTATGACGGCTGTTCTTAACATGATATGCCTCCTTATTTCTGCTGCAATTTGGCTGCCGTTTTGGCTGAGGCTATGTGCATGGAGTTGTAAGCTTCTTCCGAGGATATGAAGCCTCTGTTAAGATCCAGTCCGTGCCATGTAAGGTTGGTATATATGGGATTGGTTCTTCCGACTTCTTTTTCGCGCTTCCTTATAAATTCACTCATTTTTTTATCCAGCATCATAACTATATCCGGCCGGTCCTTTGCAATATTCCACAGTTCCATGGGATCATTTTCCAGATCATACAGTTCCACTTCCGGTTTGAAATGGAAATCCGGCTCCAATGCCTGAATATATTTCCACTTGGGAGTTCTCCAACCGTGTTTTCTCATCCATGTACATTCGGTGATGTAAAATTCGTCAAGCTTCGGTATCGGTTGTCCGAATGCCAAAGGAAATACACTGCGTCCGTCAAAGTTTATACGCGTTTCTATTCCGAGAATATCCAGAACCGTAGGCGTAACATCATACAGTCTGCAGGTATCGTCCACTCTCACACCTTCGGGTACTCTGCCCGGGAAACGGAAAGCAAGAGGCACCACTAAAGTGGGATCATATAAACTGTGATGATCAAAATAGCAGTCGTGATCATAAAGTGTTTCTCCGTGGTCGGATGTGAATACTACAAGTGTTTCATTCTCCAGTCCCAGGTCGTAAAGTTTCTGCAGTATCGACTGAATGCAGGTATCCATGTATGCAATAGCCGCATCATACTGGGCAATAACATAATCTTTATCGGTACATCCTTCGGGAATCCATTCCGCGAAATAGTCACAAAACGGTTTGAATGCCATAACAGGTTCCATCGAGCGGTTGTTGGGGTCAAATTCATTACCCTGATAAAACATTCTTTCCCAGGGTCCGGGGGGAAGATAAGGTGAATGGGGGTCCATGTGCCGTAAGAACAGGAAGAAAGGCTTATCCTGTGCTGCCAGTCTTTCCAGTTCCGGTATAGCCACTGCGTTCATACTCTCGGCTTTATGGGCCCTTTTATCATGTTCCTCAATACTCCAGCCGCTGTATTGTATGTAATTGTCAAATCCTCTTCCGGAAACATTCTTAAATCCTATGTTTGTGGTGGTATACCCGTGTGACGAAAGAATCTCTGCCAGTGTTTTAACACCGGGAGCGATATCTCCTTTATGTCTCAAAGCTACTATGTCGGTACCGAAACAGTCGAAACCGGTAAGCATATTGGCATATCCCGGAGTTGTCGGGATATGCGGTGAGAAACAGTTATTGTACACCGTTCCTTTTTTCAGGTACTTGTCGATATTGGGAGTTGTCAGCCTGTTGTAGCCGTAGAGGCTCATATGGTCTCTTCTTAAGCTGTCAATTCCGAAGAATAATAGATTGGGTTTCTTTGCCATGTTATCTCTCTCCTTTTAACTTATATAACTGATATACTTTAATTTTCCGTTCATTTTATTGATAAATTACCGTTAATAACTTACCTTGCATTAAGTATCTTAAGGCAGGCATTTATGTATCCGTAACTTTCCGCCGCTATACGCGTGGCTTCCACCATATCCTGTTCCGGCCCTATAACTTCCAGATTGACCGGACCGCTGTAACCGGCCTCCACCATCTTGGATATGTAACCGAACAGGTAGATATCGCCTTTACCGCAAGCCTGCAAAGACGGGTGTCCGGGACCCGGTCCTCTTCCTTTGCAGTCACGTATATGTATATGTTTCATTGCCGGTAATACCGCCGCTATTGCTTCTTCTGGCAATTCCGATGCCCTGTATATATGGGAAGGGTCCATATCCACTCCGAAATTGGGGCTGTCCACCATTTGCATAACCCTTAATGTGGTTTCGGTGTTGTGCATAGATGCTCCCACATGAGCTTTACAGCATATTGTCACCCCGTATTTCTCCGCCATTTTTGCAAGTTCCGAAAGACTTCTTGCGGTCTCGATAAGATCTTCTTCATTGCCGGCTTTTCCTCCCGGACCGACATTCAGTACGGGGATGCCGAAGTATTCCGCAGCCGCAAGCGCTTTTTTCATTCTCTTTTTGTCTCTGGATGCCACTTCAGAGGCTAAAATTGTAAGGCCGGTGGCCTCCAGTATTGCCTTAATTTCTCTTTTCTGTGCTCTCCAGTTTTCCACCTGAAGATGCTCGCACATTCCCGGTATGGCGGAAATTTCCACGCCGTCATAACCGCATTTTGCTATGGCTTCGGCAGCCTGACCGAATGTGTAATGCTTGAAAAGTACTGAGTTTACTCCTAATTTGATCATACGGTTTTTCCTTTCGATTAATAAATACTCACACCTATGAATTATATATCAGCAAAGGGGAAAATCAACATCAAAAACCCTTATTTAACCCTTATTATACATTTTTACACTAAGAATTTAATGTTTATTATTAAGTGTTTAAAAATATATTACGTATATCGGTTAACTTTATTGAGTGTAAATAAGGTATAATGGAGTGCGTGCTGACAGGAGGCGGAATATCATGAAAAAACCTGAATTGTTTTTACTGGGAGTGGACGGAGGAATGACTTCGTATATAACGGAGCAGATAGAGAAAGGTAAACTGCCCAATCTTAAAAAAGCTTTTTCCGAAGGCTGCGTTCTGACCGACTGCAGACCGGCGTATCCTTCGATATCCGCTACCTGCTGGGCTACCATACAGACCGGAGCAAGCCCTCATATGCACGGTATAACCGACGAAAATATCGTACCGGAAGGTGCATATCCCAATGAATTTGTTTCCGCTTATCACGGTGATTACCTTATGGCAGAGCGATTCTGGGAAGCCGCCGCAAGAATAGGCAAAAAATCCCTGATAGCGGATTTCTGCGTATCGGGGCCGGCAAGAACCCATCTGGCCCGTACTATCGGGGGTATAGGCAGCGTAGCCGATTCCAGAGTGCTTGCAACGGAACAGACCTTACGTACGGTAAAGGAGATATCCGAACAGTTGTATGTATTCGATGCCGATGTCTCATCAATATTTCCCTCTTTGCCCGCCTTTGCAATGACCGCTTCGGGGAAATGGCAACCTCAGATAAAACTTCAACAGAGTAAGTATGATAAAACCGATAAAGGATACTTCAGACTGCATGTGGAAAAGAAGAATGATTTGGAGAATCCGTTTAATATAGAGGAGTTTTACTGGTACATGGATGTAACGAAAAAAGGAATCAATATTGCCGTCAGTGAAAAAGATATGCAGGCAGGTAAATATTATGAAGTACCTATGAACGGCTGGTCGGAAGTTATAAAAAGGACATTGAAAGACGATAACGGACCGGGCAATTACCGATTCAGGATAAAACTTATCCCGGCAGGGGAGAACGGCGGTTTTATGGTATTTATCACTTCCGCAGTCAATATGTATAATGCATTATCTCCTGAAAGCTTTGCAAAAAGAGCGGACAATATTGAGGAGATATGCTCTTCCAACAGTTATGCCCATTTTCTTACCCGGGAGGGGAATATAGATACGGCGTTTGAACTTATCGAGTTCAAGAACGAGTGGTGGAAGAAAATAATATTGGATGCAATGGAAAATGATCCTGTGGATATAATGGCGTTTGTAATGGGACATACCGACAGCGTAAACCATATGTACAGAAGTATCTTTGAAGGATTGCAAAATCCCACCGAAGAGCAATCGGCTGTTGCAAAGTATGCATACAAAAGAGCATATGAAATTTTAGACGATTTTATAGGATGGCTGTATGAGCATGTTTTAGGTGAAGATACCGTATTTATGATAATAGGCGATCACGGCTCCATAGGATTTAACAGAACCGTACTTGTACATGACTATCTGGAAAAAGAAGGTCTTTTGAATTATCTGCCCGAACCGGACGGAAAGCGTCTTTACTGGCGCAACAGGCGTATAGACTGGAAGAATACGAAAGCTTTTCCCGTGGGTTGTGTCAATGTGTATGTTAATTTAAAAGGTCGCCAGCCGGAAGGTATAGTGGAGCCGGAAGATTACGATAAGACGGTAAATGAGATTATAAGAGCGCTGTATAAGCACCACTGGAATGAAAAAGACCAATGCTATATTGCTTTTGCTGTAGAAAAACAGCAGGCGGGATTTGTAGGCTTGGGAACCGAAAGAGTGGGAGATGTGTTATACGGTCTTTCGGGAAACACTACCGGCGGATACATCGGAGGAGTGCATGCCTGTCAGATACCCTCGGCAAAAACCGCTACGGGAGATATCCGTTGCTTATTCGCACTATCAGGAAAGAATGTGAAAAAAAGGCAGATTATAGACAGACCTGCCAATATTGAGGACGTTGCGCCCACTTTATGCTATTTACTGAAATACCCTCAGCCCGCTCAGGCAACGGGCGGTGTGTTATTCCACCTTTTTGAAGACGACATGTATCAGAAGTCGTAACCGCATTCTTCCATGTCTTTTTTAAAAAAGTCAAACATATGAACTTCCTCATCGGTTTTGTATCGCCCTACGGAATCGGTCCGCATGGGGATTTTTGCCATGGGAATATGCAAAAACTGCTCCAGTCTTTTCAGAGTTTCATCCTGCTTAAAAATCATATCTTCAAATCGGATATGTATCTCTCTTTGTGCAACGGGGGTGCTCCTTACCAGTTCTCTTTGATAATACCAGCTTATTGCACGGTTTCTTCTTACATCCTCTGTTTTGTCATATTCTATTCCGAAATCGTTAAGGTCATCGGTCATGTGTTTTTTCAATATGCAGTCTCTGGGATCGCGTACCCAGTGTATGTAATAAGCTTTTGGAAACATCTTCCGTATCCAGGGATAAACCAATGTTGTTTCGGGTATTTTCCAGCCTTTTTTATCGCGGTCCGAGGTAAGAACCGACTTAAGATAACTTTCTATAAGCTTTACGAAAGCCGGGTCGGGGTCCATTGCCATAACGCGTGAAAAGTCCCATTTCATGTTACCTGTGTATCTGACATATTTGCCGAAAACCCTGCATGCTTCATACATATCCTGCGGGGGAAGAAGATCCCATGAAGTGTTTAGCGGTTCTCCCATATATACACCGCTTTCGCTTAAAGTCTGCGACATTGCTCTTGTGCCCGAATGGCCTCTTCCGATAACTGTTACTAACATAAAAAATACCTCGCCTTAAAGTGTACTTTACAACAAAGATAAGTTATATGCAACATCAAGAGAGCATGTTTAAGCTAAATTAGATTGCATAACTAAGTTTTGTTTTACAGGGCATGCAAAAATCAGTTTTGCAATTTAACAGTTTCGAGTATAATCGAATAAACATATTGTTGCAGCAATAAATTCGACTATAATCGAATATTGCGCAAAATCGATTATTACGATTAGAAATGTTATAGATACTATAGATGTGTTTTTACAGGTTTCTTTTGTTTGACAAACATAATAGGTGCATATACAATCACAATTGGCAAATGTGGAGGACGCATTGATGACTAATGTCGTATGGCATCGCAACTTAGACAGCAAATACAGACAGGAAAAGACAGGCAACAAAGGGATGGTTATCTGGTTTACCGGTCTTTCGGCAAGCGGAAAATCCACAATCGCTTCGTTGGTGGAAAAGAACCTTATAGATTCGGGTAAAACGGCATATTTGCTTGACGGAGATAATGTCCGTCACGGTTTGTGTTCCGATTTGGCTTTTTCCGAGCGTGACAGGGTGGAAAATATCCGAAGATTGGCAGAGGTGGCTGCTTTGTTTGAAGACAGCGGAGTTATAGCCATAGTCAGCGCCATTACTCCCATGGAAAAGATGAGAAAGCTTGCAAGAAGCAAGGCAAAACACTTTGTTTTGGTATATGTCAAAGCCGATCTGGATACCTGTATAGAACGCGATCCCAAAGGACTTTACGAAAAAGCTTTGAAAGGCGAGATAAAAGGATATACCGGCATCGATTCACCGTTTGAGCAGCCGGAGCAATATGAGATTTTATTGGATACAGATAAATATGATGTTTTGACATGTGCAAATAAAGTAACGGAATATATACAAGGAGTACTGTAATGGATCATCTGGACAGGCTGGAAGCGAAGAGTATACATATAATGCGGGAGGCATACAGTTGCTTTAAAAACTTATGTATGCTGTGGTCGATAGGTAAAGACAGCACCGTGCTTTTATGCCTTGCAAGAAAGGCTTTTTACGGCCATGTGCCCTTTCCGCTGGTTCATATAGATACCCGTTATAAAATACCGTCCATGGTGGAATACCGCGATAAATTGGCGCTGGAATGGAACTTAGACATGATATACGGTGAGAATACGTTAGCTTTGCAGGAAAAAAGAACTTTTCCCGACGGAAACTGCACCAGACTGGAATGTTGTAAAAACTTAAAAACCGAAGCGTTGATACATACTTTATCCGGAGAGTGGACACGTTACAGATTGGATCATAAACTGAAAAAATATGTACCCGACCCCAATACCGAACCGTTTACGGGGGTAATAGTGGGAGTGCGGGCGGACGAAGAGGGCAGCCGTTCCAAAGAACGATATTTTTCTCCCAGAGATACTCACAGTGACTGGGATATATCCGATCAGCCTCCGGAGTTCTGGGGGCAGTTCAAGACGGATTTCGCTCCCGGTACCCATCTGAGAATACATCCTTTGCTGGACTGGACGGAACTGGATATATGGGAGTATATAAAACGGGAGAGGGTGCCTATTGTGCCTTTGTACTTTGATCAGGGAAATAATACCAGATACCGTTCTTTGGGCTGTTATCCCTGTACAAAACCGGTAGCATCATCTGCTAAAAACATCGATGATATCATTGAGGAGCTTAAAACCGGTAAGTTTGCCAATATAGCCGAACGTTCGGGAAGAGACCAGGATAAAGAAGACGGCGGCGGTCTGGAAGAGTTGAGAAAAGGCGGGTACATGTAAATGACTGAAAACAACAATGAACATATGAATATAGTCATTGTAGGGCATGTAGACCACGGCAAAAGCACCGTTATAGGGCGATTATTGGCCGATACAGGCTCTCTGCCCGAAGGAAAACTGGAGCAGATTAAAGAACTGTGCAGAAGAACAAGCAAACCTTTTGAATATGCATTTTTACTGGACGCATTAAAAGATGAGCGGTCACAGGGCATTACCATAGATACCGCCAGAAGTTTTTTTAAAACGGATAAGAGAAAGTACATAATTATTGATGCACCCGGACATATAGAGTTTCTTAAAAACATGATTACCGGAGCTTCCAGAGCCGATGCTGCACTTTTAGTTATAGATGCTGCCGAGGGTGTCAAGGAAAACTCCAGAAGACACGGATATATGCTTTCCATGTTGGGTATAAAGCAGGTGTGCGTACTGGTTAATAAGATGGATAATGTGTCATACAGCGAGAAAGCATACTTGAAGATTGTTTCGGAATATGATGCTTTTCTTAAACAGATAGGCATTGTAGCGGAAGGATTTATACCGGTAAGCGCAATGCAGGGCGATAATATAGCCAAAACAAGTATCAATATGCCTTGGTATAAAGGCGATTCGGTACTTACCATGCTGGATAAGTTCCGGGCTACGAAACCTTTGGATTACTTACCTTTTCGAATGCCGGTACAGGATGTATACAAGTTTACCGCCGATAACGATGACAGAAGAATTATTGCGGGAACGGTGGAAAGCGGGATACTAAAACAGGGAGATCAAGTGGTATTCTATCCGTCGGGAAAGAAAACACATGTTAAAAGAATAGAGCCTATGAGCGAGCAGGAAGAAGTCGGAAAGGCAAGTGCCGGATATGCCACAGGTTTTACCATGACCGAACAGATATATGTAAGAAGAGGGGAGTTGTGCGTAAAAGCGGATGAGTTGCCGCCTCTCATGGGAAAGCACATGAAAGTCAGCCTGTTCTGGCTGGGTAAAAATCCCATGGTAAAAGATAAAAAATACTACCTCAAGACCGGTACCATGAAAGCGGAATGCTATCTGGAAGAGATATTGAGCGTTATGGACGCATCCACTCTTGTGAAAACGGAAAAACAATATATTGACAGACATGATGTAGCCGACTGCATTATCTCTACCTCCAGACTGTGTGCATTTGACAATGTTGCGGCTTTGGCATCGACCGGACGGTTTGTCATAGTGGATGATTATGAGATTTCCGGCGGCGGTATATTTACCGATACGGTGGAGAACCTTCACAGGTATGAAAGAGCCAAAGTAATGTTGAGAGAAGGCAAATGGGAGCACGGTTATGTGACCGTTGAGGAAAGAAGCGACAAATATGATCAGAATCCCGCCCTCATAATACTTACCGGAGCAAAAGACACAAACAAAAAGCTGTTTGCCAAAGCACTGGAAAGAACGCTTTTCGATGAAGGCAGGAATGTATATTATTTAGGTATCGGAAGTGTGATATACGGGCTCAGTGCGGATATAAATCCTCCGGGAGAAAAGGAAAGCAGATCGGGCGAAAATATCCGAAGACTGGCCGAGGTTGCCAATATACTTACCGATACCGGACTTATTCTCATAGTAACCGCTTCCGATCTGACCAAATATGACATAGAAACGATAAATCTTGTAACAAAGAATGATAATATGCTGGTAATCTGGCTGGGCGAGGAATGTACTACCGATATAGAGTGTGATATGGTTTTACGGGCCGATGAAGATGCGTTGGAGATTATAAGGAAGAGGGTTGAGCAGATAACTGCACGTTGATTTTATGGGGATAATAGAAAACATTAGGCAATTCATTTTACAGACACCCTCCAATTTCTGGGTATTCATACTGGTAGGTTTTATCGCCCAGGTTATTGACGGAACATTGGGAATGGCATACGGAGTATCGTGTAATTCATTCTTACTCACTTTCGGGGTGTCTCCTGCAATAGCTTCGGCAAGCGTGCATATTGCCGAAGTGTTTACCACATCGGTTTCAGGATTTTCTCATTGGAGACTCAAGAATGTGGATAAAAGTATGTTTTTGAAACTGCTTATTCCCGGTGTGATAGGAGGAGCCGTCGGTGCATATGTGTTATCCAACTTTGAAGGCGGAACAATAAAACCCTTCATCAATGCCTATTTAATAGTAATGGGTGTTGTAATAATAGTTAAGATATTCAAAAAGCAGAAAGAAAAACATTTAGGAGGATGGATATATCCTCTTGGTCTTGCAGGAGGAGTACTGGATGCCATAGGCGGAGGGGGCTGGGGGCCGGTAGTAACTTCCACTCTCATAGCGACGGGTGTGGAACCGCGCTATACCATTGGAACGGTTAATGCCGCGGAGTTTTTCGTGACACTGGCCGAATCAATCATGTTTATTTCTTTTTTGGGCTTGCAAGACAGCGTATATGCTATCTTGGGATTGGTAATAGGAGGAATAATAGCGGCACCGTTCGGAGCATTTTTATGTAAAAGAGTGCCTATGAAGCCTTTGATGGCGCTTGTAGGTGCCTTGGTAATATTCCTCAACGTCAAGTCTTTGATTGAGTTTTTTATTAAATGAGGCGGATATGTTCAAGGATTGGAAAATAGGCGATTTCATATTTTATTTTGCTTCGATAATACTGGTTGTAGTATCGGGCATTATCTTTAAAGCATACTGGGTATCTTTTCTGGTATCGACCGTGGGAATAACCGCAGGCGTCATACATATGAAAGCCAACAAATACAGTTATATACTGTACATAATTCAGATAAGTCTGTATGCATATGTTTCCTGGCGCAACAGATTTATAGGTGAAGCGGTTCTGGCGGCATTTTACCTGTTACCGTTATATATATATTCCGCAATCAAATGGATTAAGTTAGGCAATAAGGAAAAAGGCGATGCCCAGATATTTAAGATAACCAAGAAACAGATTATAATACTTGCCGTTGCATGTGTAGTGGTGACCGGAGGTTACGGTTATGTGTTGAGTCTTCTGAAATCCAATCTTCCGTATGCAAACGCATTGGGAACTTTCTTATCGGTGGCAGCGGGGTATCTTTCCGCAAAGAGGGTGAAAGAACAATGGCTTTTCTGGATATCATACAGTTTAATCTTTTCCGGAATATGGATAAGCACATTGGGCTCCGATACATCCAATGTTACATTGATAGTGCAGAATATACCCTACCTTTATATTAATATCTCCGGCCTTATAAAATGGAACAAACTGTACAAAGAAGCACATGCGGAAGTTTAACATAGTGCAGATTGATTTTCATAATTCTATAACATTTCATCTTCTGTACAAATGCGATTTTTACCTTCAATGTTATCGGCTATCTTTTTGGATTCAAGCATTCTCAAAATACTGTCAACATTTGATTCCGTTACAGTATGCGGATGCTCTTTTTGAAATTGAATAAGAATGTTTTTGGTGAGCTGTTCCTGCTCTTTTATCTGCTTTAGTACTTCTTCATAGTTATCAGTCATAACGGCATTCCGAATAAAGTCTTTTATTTCCTTTGCAATACCGTTCCAGTCTTGATATAGGTTAATTACTGCCTGATTAACTTTTTCCCAAGTTAAAGGTTCTTCTCGCTTTTTATGTTCTGCCAAGATACCTATGATGTCGGACATATCATTCTTATACTTTCGTCCGGACTTACATTTCATTGCAATCAGATATTCTGCGGATATGCTACGCACTTGAAGAATGCCGTAGAAGGTTTTGTAATACACGGAAAATTCATTGAGTTTCTCGGAATAGGAAGCGGTATGCATAAAGTCGGTATTCAACCAGCCATTGGGCAAATTATACTCATCACCGATTTGGTTGATTGCATCTTTTATGGAAGCTGAAGCGTGAATGATGGCATCTATATCTGCAGTCATGTCCCGAAAGCCATAGTTAACCAAAACAGCTGCTCCGCCCACAAGAATAATCTCTGCAGTAGCTCTTTTACCGTTTTGTTTCCGAAAGAGTTTAGCTAACGCTTTTAAGTAAGTATCCAAATTATCTTTATTGAATGCATGAACTATATCATATGACATTGCGTACCTCACTTTCTATAATATTATGACGCAAGAATTCCGGAACGGATTGAGATAATGCATCTTCCTTAATCTTAGACTGTCCGCTTATTACAGCCATGGCCAGTATGCCGGCGGGATAAAGTGTTTCCTCCAGTTTTACATTGCGTAATGCCTTGTATTTTGTGCACAGAGGTATATTGTTTACCCGGCTTACATAATCAAGCATAGCAAGCAGGTAGAGACTCTCGGGATACTTTTTACGATGGTATAGTTTACTGATATTGTCATGCTGAAGGGTTTCTGCAATGAAATCTATATCGCCCAATTCTTTTAATCTGTGACAAACACTGCTTTTGTATAGTTCAAAGTCGGTTGGTTCGCTTAAGTAGGGTATTAGAAGTTCCTCCATACTCACACCAAGCTCTTTAGACAGTTTATACACCGTTTCCGCCGTACACTTGTCCAGGCCGGTTCTTCCATGATAAATGTCGTTAACGGTGGTATAAGGAATACCGCTGTTTTTTGACAACCTATACAATGTTATATTCTTGTTTTCAATTAGTTCCCTAACAGTCATATCAGATGTCTCCTGCTATGCATTATAACGGCACACCGATATAATGTCAATATACTCGGAGTAATTGTTTTTATGCAAGTATGATTTATAAAAATAATATTTTGAATTAAAGTCAGTCAGAAAATTAATCAAAAGGTTAGGTTAAATATTGACAATAAAACATAAAAAGATAAAATTCCCTTTAAGCAGGTATAGCTCAATGGCAGAGTCCCGGCTTCCCAAGCCGGTTATGCGGGTTCGATCCCCGTTACCTGCTCCATATTGAATGCATAGGTTTGATACATAGTTATCAGGCCTTTTTTCTTTGGCAGAAAGGTAAGAAAATCCTATCCGCCAGTTTTGATAAGATCAGTAGTAGTCAGATTTTAGGCTGTTTACTGGTCTTCTTTTCTTTTAGTAAACTACTTTTGAACGATTACTCTACTTTTGAACGATTAGGGCTAGTTTTGAACGATTACTCAACTTTTGAACGATTTGAGAGAAACAGGGATAAAAAAGTAACATATCTTTCATTTAATGGACAAAATGATAAAAAAGTGATATAATAACAACATAAAGTACGTTGGAGGTAAACTCTATGAAATATTCTGAAGCAATTAAATTGTTAAGACTTAAAATGTGCCTCACTCAAACTGGTTGGGTTAGTGATAATTTCTCAGCTGCTTTAGTAAAGTTTTTCTCTTCTGCAACAGCGATTAATGTGAACAATTTTTGATCTAACATGATATTCACCTACTATTAGTAAAATTTATCGATACCAAAATAAATATAATTTTACTTTATGATTGGTTTGTGACATAATTATATCATGTTATATAAATGAATGAATATTAAATCTTAGAAAAGAAGGATTTTTATGAACATTTATGAACGATTGAATATCACATCAACTGCAGCAATTGTTATTATTTCAATTGGTATTATGTTGTTCTTAGGTTTCTTAATGACTCGTATTACTAAAAAATTAAAATTACCAAATGTTACAGCCTATATTGTTACCGGTATTTTAATAGGACCATACGTGTTAAATTTAATACCTAGAGAAGTTGTAACTGGAATGGACTTCTTAGCTGATATTGCGTTAGCATTTATTGCATTCTCAACAGGTGAATTCTTTAAATTATCAGTATTAAAAAAGAACGGTCCTAAAGTCGTAGTTATTACAATTTTTGAATCATTATTAGCATCTATTCTTATCTTTATTGTAACTTACTTTGTTTTAGGATTAACTTTAGCGTTTTCTATTGTGTTAGCAGCTTTAGCTGCAGCAACAGCTCCAGCATCTACCATGATGACTATCCGTCAGACTGGTGCTAAAGGAGATTTCGTTGATACTTTAATTCAAGTGGTTGCATTAGATGACATTGTAGGACTTGTTGCATACGCGATAGCTATTTCTGTTGCTGTTGCATCTACTACAGGTGAAGGTGTAGGATTCTGGGCTGTTGTTGGGCCTATATTGGTTAATATAGGAGTCTTGTTATTAGGTGGTTTATTTGGATACTTCATAAAGTTTATGCTTAATAAACGCTCAAATGATAACCGTTTAATTATTGCCTTAGCAACATTATTTGTATTCTGTGGCATCTGTGCTATGTTAGATATTTCACCATTACTTGGTTGTATGTCAATGGGTATGGTTTATATTAATGTGACAGATGATGATAATCTATTCAAACAACTTAACTACTTTAGCCCTCCAATTTTATTGTTATTCTTTGTGAGATCAGGTGTGAATTTTAATTTAAGTGCCTTAGTAAACACTTCAGTATTTGCAGGAACATTACCATTAATTGTTATTGGTGTCGTTTACTTCTTTGTAAGAATTATAGGTAAGTACTTAGGTGCATTTGCTGGTAGTGCTGTTGTTAAAAAGGATAAAAAAGTTAGGGACTATCTAGGATTAGCTTTAATCCCTCAAGCGGGGGTTGCGATTGGGTTAGCAGCACTTGGTGCAAGAGTCTTAGGTGGTGAATCAGGCCAAGCATTAGAGACGATTATTCTTGCCTCATCAGTCCTTTATGAACTTATAGGACCAGCTTGTGCTAAACTATCATTATACCTATCTAAATCTTATTCAACTAAGTTAGAAGAAATTTCAACTGTCGAAGAAGTTACTCCAACAGGAAAGAAAAAATCTCCACTTGAAGTTTTAATTGAAAGAATCAATGAGATTCAGTTAGAAATGCCAAAGATACAAGAACAAAGAATGAAGGCAGATGAAATTGCATTTACAGAAGCTGCTGAAGAATATGTTGCAGAACGTAAATCAGGATTCATTAATAGAAAATAGAGGTGAATGAGGATGCATGATCCAATAGCAAATTTATTAGGTAGTTGGTCTTTAGATTTAAATATTTGGAGTATTTTATTTAGATTAATTTTATCAATAGTATTCTCTGCGGTTGTAGGTATGGAACGTTCAAGTAAGAGACATGCTGCAGGTCTTCGTACATTTATCTTACTTTCTACTGGCGCAACACTCGCAATGATTATCGATTTAGTATTGATTGAAGAATTTGGTTCAACTTTCGCTCTAATTTCAACTGCAACCATTATTGGTATTGCAATTATTAGTGCCAATACTCTACTTTATAGTTCTAAGAACCAAATCAAAGGGTTAACAACTTCAGTTTCAATGTGGACAATTGGAGTGATTGGATTACTGTTTGGTGCAGGATATTACACTGTTGCTATTATTGTCGGTGTGGTGTTTGTCATTGTGCTATCCATGTTACCTGCTGTTGAACGTTATTTAAAGAATCGTTCAAATCATTTTGAGTTCCATTTGGAATTAGTCAAAGCATCAAATCTAAAAGATTTTATTACTATTATTAGAAAACTTGGTTTAAGAATTGATGGTATTGAAAATAACCCAGCATATGTAAATTCTGGATTAGCTGTTTATTCAGTTTCGGTTTCAATTACAAAAGACGAGTTAAAACAATACAAGACTCATAAAGATATTATTGAAGCTTTAAATACCTTAGAATATGTATATCATATTGAAGAAATGGTTTAATATATATAACTAAATTAGATAATTATTACAAGATGTTCTTTACTATAAATAGTAAGGGACATCTTTTTTTATATTAAAATTGTGTAAGCGTTTACTAATGCTTTGAACATCAAAATAATCGACATTATAAAATAAAGTGCTAAAATATCAATATCGTTTGATGTTCAGATAAGGTACAATAAATTTCGCAAATTAAAAAAATAGACAGACTTGCAACCTGTTTGGTAGAATAAATTTATCACAACAAATTTTACCTAAGGAGGAAGCAAGAATGTCCGAAAAGATTATACACTTAAACGAGGAATTAATCAAGACAGAATTAAAGGATTTGGTTCGCAGCAGCGTAGAGGAAACCCTTAATTCCCTTTTAGACAAGGAAGCGGAGGATTTAACTAACGCACAAAAGTATGAGCGCACAGAATCAAGGAAGGGTTACCGTTCAGGACACTATAGCAGAAATTTAACCACAACATCAGGTGAGGTAACATTAAAAATGCCTAAGCTCAAAGGCATACCTTTTGAAACGGCAATCATAGAAAGGTACCGCCGGCGTGAAAGCTCGGTTGAGGAAGCTTTAATAGAGATGTACCTTGCCGGAGTATCGGTTCGTCGGGTGGAAGATATCACCGAGGCATTATGGGGAAGCAAGGTCTCCCCTTCCACCATAAGCGAATTAAACAAGAAAGCCTATGTCAACATAGAAGCCTGGCGGAACAGGCCGCTTACAGGCGGCAATTATGCCTATGTGTACGCCGACGGAATCTATTTAAAGCGAAATTGGGGCGGGGAATTTGAAAATGTCAGTATATTAGTGGCGATAGGTGTAAATGAGGACGGTTATCGCGAGGTAATCGGCGCAAAAGAAGGCATGAAAGAGGATAAGAGCAGTTGGCTTGAATTTTTCACATGGCTTAGAGAACGAGGCTTAAAAGGCGTAAAACTTGTTATTGGGGATAAGAGCCAAGGTATGATAGAAGCGGTTGTAGAGGTCATGCCGGAGGCTAAATACCAGCGTTGCCTGGTACATTTTTACCGCAATGTATTTTCGTGTGTACCGCGGTCTAAAATGCAGTATGTAGTGAAAATGCTAAAAGCGATTCATTCTCAAGAGAGCAAAGCAGCCGCCCGAAAGAAAGCTTTGGCCGTTGCCGAAGAACTGAAATTAATGAAGCTTAAAGAAGCGGCCGACAAGGTTGAAAAAGGAATAGATGAAACTCTTACCTATATGGCTTTTCCGTATCAGCATTGGACGCGTATCAGAACCAACAACGTCATTGAGAGGCTAAACCGTGAGATACGAAGAAGAACCCGCGTGGTAGGAACTTTCCCCGACGGCAACTCAGCGCTGATGCTCGTGTGCGCGCGCCTGCGACATGTCGCAGGCACACAATGGGGTGCTAAGAAATATCTTAACATGAATCATCTGGACGCCCTTAATTTAATGGCAAGTTAAAGCAATTTCAAACAGGCTGCAAACTAATTTGCGAAATTTTCTTGACAGTACCAATAAGACAAAGGAATAGAAAGCGATTAACTATACAGAACTTTTATCGAAGTTAACAAGTAATGGTCAATAAGTTAGGGGTGCGTAGTTCTAGTCAGGGGTGCACGATTTACCTTCAAGGGTGCGTGATTTCTGCTAGGGGTGCGTAATTGTATCAAAATAGGTAATCAAAGCCATTTATCTTCTTTTTAATGTTTATAAGGGCAAATGTCCATATAAATCTGCAATCAAGCGATAAGAAACAGGTTATCCGATACTAAGGAGCGATCAGAAAATATATAAACGGTGTTCTTATGACTTCCTTACCAAAAACAGGTATTCATGCACATAGGTGTTACGGTTATTCAAGTTTCTGGAAGCTCTGTAGGTATTGTACTTTTTTTTCAGTGTTCGGACGGTTCCTGTTTTTTTCAACATATTTTCCATTTGTTCTTTGGTTATAAAGCCTTCGGAGTTAAAGGAAATGAGTATGTATTTTGCTTTTGCTTTTTTGCAAAGGTCATACAGTATACTTAAAGATTTATTCTTTTTGTTATACCCCGACCTGTTCCAGTCTTCGGGAATACCGGAAACCTCACTGATATTCTCAGGCTCTATATAGTCATTAATCAAGTTAAGCATGAAGTAATTGGAACCGTAAGGATGCTGATTATACGGCGGGTCCAAATACAATAAGTCCACTTCTTCCAATGTATCAATCAGAGCATTGGCATCACACTGGTAGTTTATAACTTCCGCATTAAAATTGCTGAAAACAGGGAAGGGAATGTCTATATCCGCTTTTATTCTTGACAATGCATTTTCCGCAGTACCTCCGAACTGTCCGATGCCTGTTTCCCTGTTTTTATAGAAACCTTTGAAAACTCCTCCGGTATTGTTTTTTACCGAGGCCTCGGTCAGTAACGGTGCTATAAAAAAGTGTTGAATATCGACAGGAAAAGTTGCTATCGTCTGTCTGCAGGTATCGATATATCTTGCGTTTTTATTGGTATAGAAAACTCTTTCTCCCTTTCTTATATTGCCGTCATCTTCGGGAGCATACAGTTTTGTAATAAACCCGCTTATATGCTTTTCTTCAAGTCTATCTTTTAGCCTATTGTAATAACTTACTATTTTATCAATATTAATATCTTTTTCATTGCTTAAATAACACTTATTCAACGTATATGAATAATTCTCCAAATCATTGGTAATAATTTTATTAGAATATTTTTTTAAGTATCGCGCAACAATTCCCGAACCGGAGAACAGGTCCGCTATATCCAGTTTTTCTTTGTTCAGTTCCGTTCTTACTATCTCGACCGCTTCTCCGATGAAATCCAGCAGGGAACGTTTGTTACCTATATACGTTATAATCTGTTCGGTTAAGTATTTTTCGTTTTCCATCAGTTTTGTCATATATTTTTTCTTTGTCACCATATCGGAAGAATTGTCGCTTTGTTATTTAACACTATTAAATCATATCATTTTTTTACACAATATTCCGTTAATTTTACAAGCAGAGTTAAATAAGAAAATATCAGAGTACAAAGTTTGGTTTCGTGATAAAAAAGAAAAAAAAGAAAAGATAAGATATTTGCACATATAATGCGGCACAGGTCTTTTTTTATGGTAGAATAAGAAACGGTGCGAAATACAATTTATCATATGTCATGTGGAGGTGTTTTAAATGAATATGAAGAAATGGCTGGAAGATATTAAGAAAAGTCAGGTGAAAAAGGCTTTGCCTATATTATCTTTCCCCTCGATACAGCTACTGAACATAAGTGTAAAGGAACTGATATCCAGTTCCGATTATCAGGCAAAAGGCATGAAGGCCGTAGCGGATGCGACCGATGCGCTTGCGGCTGTAAGCCTTATGGACCTTTCGGTGGAAGCCGAATGCTTCGGCTCACATGTGGTTGCATCGGATGACGAAGTGCCTACCGTAACCGGTCATGTAGTGGAAACCATGCAGCAGGCGGAAGATTTACAGGTTCCCGAAGTCGGAAGTAAAAGGACCGGTTTATACATAGAAGCAATTAAAAAAGCAAAACAGTTGATAACCGACAGACCGGTACTTGCCGGTGTAATAGGACCTTTCTCCTTGGCGGGAAGGCTTTTGGATGTAACCGAAGCGATGGTACTTTGTTATGAGGATCCGGACCTGGTGCATGTTGTGCTGGAAAAATGTACCGAGTTTATTATCAACTACATGGAGGCATACAAAAAAGCGGGAGCGGACGGAATAATGATGGCGGAACCTTTAGGAGGTCTTCTGTCACCGTCATTGGCGGATGAGTTCTCATCGGCTTATGTAAAGAAGATTGTCGATAGTGTTCAAACCGATGATTTTGCAATCATCTACCACAATTGCGGAGATAATGTAATTCAGATGATAGAAGGTATACTGGATACCGGTGCAGCGGCATTCCATTTCGGAAACTCCATTGATATGTCGGTTATGATGACCAAAATACCAAAAGATATAATTG
>ENA-UPSM01000067-UPSM01000067.1-activated-sludge-metagenome-genome-assembly--contig:-NODE-67-length-138406-cov-30.129179_pt1 | contig 138406 bp, 99 predicted proteins | sample MGYA00238181_ERZ773283 | MGnify/ENA primary metagenome ERZ773283 (study PRJEB29023, sample SAMN05720199) | activated sludge metagenome | isolation source: Anaerobic digester | place: Japan... | reverse complement strand
ACGGTTATCTCAAACAGAACTTACTTTCCGATGGGATACTCTTTTCCGATTCTCTTTATGCCTTTTCCACACTCGACGGAGGTGTGATGGTTATCGAAAAAAGGAGCGGCCGGATAAAACATACAATAAATTACGCGGGAGGCCTTCCCGACGATGAAATATTTGCAATAGGGAAGGACAACAGCGGCGGGTTATGGATTTCTCACCAGTATGGGCTTACGAGAGCCGATCTTCTGTTGCCGGTTAGAAATTTGACCATTTATCCTGGGCTGAAAGGTAACATTACAGGTGCACTTATTTATAATAATGAGCTTTTGACTGCAACAAGCGAAGGAGTGTTTTACCTGACAGAAGAAAAAAAGTATGTAACTATTGAAGTAATGGAGAGAGAAGAACCTCGATCTGTTCAGCCCGGAATCACTGTAACCTCTCCGGGGCAGTCTGCCAGGGCCTTACAAGAAACCCGTAAAGAAAAAAGAGGCCTGTTATCGAGAATCTTCGGGAAAAAAAGAGAGACCGGGTCTGCCGGAAAACAGGAGACATTGAACGACACAATAAGTGCTGCACCGGGAGAAAGCGGGGAACTTTATCAACAACAGAATCAGATTAAACCAGGATATGTAAGAAAAACTGTTTCACGCCTTAAGTCTGTTGACTACAGCTTCAATAAAGTTACAGGACTCGACGAAAAATGTCGCCAGCTTGTTTCAACACCAAACGGCATTCTTGCTTCTACAAATAAAGGTCTGGCTTTGATATCGGCTCATTCGGCAAACATAATTGAAGGGAACCGCTATGTTTATAGCATCACACCGGGATATAACCCTAAAGAATATTGGGTTGCTGCCTCCGACGGCTATTTTTCAGCTTCTTATTCAGATGGAAAATGGATTATCCTAAATCCTGACCGAGGGTTCAGAAATCAGGTTTATTCCATTGCTTCGTTAAATGCTGATACCCTGTGGATGGGTCTTGACGATGCCGTTGTCAGAACCGTAATTACAGACAGTCCAAAATATAAATATTTCATGCTCAAAGATGATTTTCCCCAGCGTTATTATGTTGATTATGTAAACGATACACTATTTGTTTTTTCCGAATCTGGAATTAAATATTTAAACAAGAAAGACGATTCCTTTCAGAATTATAAAGACTATATCGCCATAGCCGGAAGAAAATTTAATTTTATTCTTTCACAGCCCGGCTATCCATGGGTAAACAACGGAGATGAATGGATTTGTCTTAATAGAGATGTAAATGTCTCTAAGGCTGACAGGTCACTTTTAAAATTATTCGATGATATTATTTCCATTTTTACTGATGCTTCATCACTTCTTGCAATAACCGGTGATAATAAGGTTTACAGGATACAACGGAATGTTCTAAAAACAGTTTCTCCCGATTTCAACCTTTTTATCAAAAGCATCTCAAATGAAAAGGGCAATTATTTCAACCTTTCTGATATTGTTCTGGGAAGCCGCGATAACAATATCTATTTCGAACTTGCTTCTCCTTCGTACATAAAAGAGAAATCAGTTCAGTTTCAGTACATTGTTGACAGAATAATGGACGACTGGTCGAAATGGACAACCGCCTCGGTCATTAACCTTATGCTTCAACCAGGAAGATACACTCTCAAAGTTAGAGCAAAAGACTTATGGGGAAATGTCAGTGAGCCGATAACGGTAAACTTTACTATAAAAGCACCATTTACCAGGACGGTTTTCTTCTATTTGCTTCTTTCGGTAACAGGGATTGCATTGATAGCAGGGATAATTAAGTTAAGGGAAAAGAGGCTTCGTGAGGAAAAGCTTATCCTTGAAGAAAAGGTAAGGGAAAGAACTGCGGAGATTGAGGCACAGAAAGAAGAAATCACCTCGAGCATCGAATATGCAGGAAGAATACAGAAAGCCATGCTTCCGGCGGAGGAAGACTTCCAAATATATTTCGAAGATTATTTTCTTATTTTCAAACCCCTTAGTATTGTAAGCGGCGATTTTTACTGGATTGGAGAAGATGAAAAAAATATTTATTTCACGGTGGCCGATTGTACGGGCCATGGAGTACCTGGCGCATTTATGAGCACTCTGGGCATATCCGCCCTTAATGAAATAATTGCCAATAATACAGGCCTGCATGCTAATGAGATTTTAAATATCCTGCGGGAGAAAATAATTGTTTCACTTCACCAGACGGGCAAAGAAGGAGAAACTACTGATGGTATGGATATTGCCTTCTGCATCCTCTCGAAAGACAGAAAGACATTGCAGTATTCCGGTGCCTTTAACTCAATTTTTATAGCTTCAAATGGTGCAATTACAGAATACAGAGCCGACAGAATGCCTATTGGAATTCAAGTCGCCAAAGAGAGCTCGTTTACAAATCATGTAATAAAAGTTAACCAGGAAGATACTGTTTATCTTTTCTCAGATGGAATAACCGATCAGTTCGGAGGCCCTGAAGGCAAAAAATTTAAAAGGAAAAACTTACGCAGGCTTCTTTCAGGTATCAATAACTTGCCTTTGCAGGAGCAAAAAATTATCATAGAAGATGAATTCGTTAAATGGAAGGGAAGTTTCGACCAGGTTGATGACATTACGATTCTTGGAGTAAAAATATAATATATTCATTATTAATAATATAAATATTAATTATTTTCTTTATATTGAATAAAAATTTATTATGCAAATAAAATTTCTCGGTGCTGTCAGGGAGGTGACTGGCAGTAAGATTCTAATTAATACCCGACATGGTAAAAAAATTCTCATTGATTGTGGTATGTTTCAGGGCAAAGGGCTAGAAACCGATGCCATGAACCGTGACCTCGGTTTTATACCTGCTGAAATTGACCATGTTATACTTACACATGCACATATAGACCATTCGGGGCTTATTCCCTATATTTACCGGATGGGTTTCGACGGTTCGGTCATTTGCACTAATGCAACACGCGATCTCTGCGCTATAATGCTTGCCGATTCGGGTTTTATACAGGAGCATGATACTCACACATTTAACAAAAAAAGAGCCGCAAAGGGACTGCCGCTTGTAAGGCCTATCTATACACGTGAGGACGCAGTTGCATGCATGAACCGATTTATTGGCGTCTCGCATAACCTGAAATTCAAGATAGACGATAAGATAAAGGTAAAATTTACACATACCGGCCACATGCTTGGAAGCAGTGTTGCAAGTCTGCAAATAATGGAGGACGGAGAGATTAAAAGGATTGCTTTTACCGGCGATATCGGCAGGCCGGTTAACAAGATTCTCGCCCCTCCGCGGCCTTTTCCTCAGACAGACTGGCTCATAACTGAATCAACTTATGGGAACAGGCTTCATCCTCCTCATGAAGATGCCGAAAAAGAACTTCTCGATGTAGTGATTGAGACATGCGTGAATAAAGGAGGAAAACTTATTATCCCTGCTTTCAGTGTGGGCCGTACTCAGGAAATAGTCTATACTATTCATAATTTTTACACAAACGGACTTTTTCCAAATATTGAGGTGTTCGTTGACAGCCCTCTTGCTGTTAATGCAACTGAAATTTTCAGGATCCATCCGGAATGTCTGAACTCCGATATCCTTAAATCGGTCGAAAGCGAACCCGACCCGTTTGGCTTTAATAAACTATTCTATATTACGAAGGAAGAAGATTCAAAAAGACTTAATGATTATAAAAAACCCTGTATAATTATTTCAGCATCAGGCATGATGGAAGCAGGCCGCGTGAAACACCATCTTGCAAACAGCATCTCCGACAAAAAAAATACCGTTCTGGCTGTAGGATACTGTGCGCCGCAGACTCTCGGTGCAAGAATTCTGGCGGGAGCAGAGGAAGTCTCGATACACGGCACGGTTTACCCTGTGAGAGCCGATATAAGAAAAATTGAATCGTTCAGCGGACACGGGGATTATGGTGAATTGCTTGCGTTTCTCAAATGCCAGGATGCTGAATCAATAAATAAGGTATTTTTGGTGCATGGCGAATACGAAGCACAGAAATTTTATTCTGAGAAACTTATTGAGGCAGGGTTCAGAAATATTGAAATTCCTTCAAAAGGCCAGGAGTTTGAGATTTGAGAAATTCATTTTCGATTAATAAATACAAATGCTTGTTGCATTAAAGATATTGGCTCAACAATTCATAACTCCGAGATTCCGGAAAATAAATGTTAAAAAAACATAAATTCAAATAAATATGAAATACAAAGGCATTTTGATTTGTCAAATAATATAGGTTTTTTCAGGGGATCGTTCTCTGCTGTGGTGGTTGGTTTGTTCATAAAACGGCCATATATAAATTACGAATTAACGAACAGCAGGCACCTGAAAGACAGCAGAGAATAGTGTGACGGGCAGTTATTGGCTGCCCGTCATTTTTATTATTGTTATTTCAGGCGGCATTCCTATTCTGAATGGCATACTTAATACACCAAATCCTCTGTTCACATACAGATATTGATTTCCTTCTTTATATAACCCATTCCAGCGTGGATAGAAATATTTCGAAGGGCTCCATCTAAAATTTTCTAAACGAATCCCTGTCTGCATGCCGTGTGTATGCCCTGCAAGTGTAATATCTACACTTGTTTTTCCTTTGACCTGTTTCTCCCAGTGATTCGGGTCGTGGGATATCAGAATAGTAAGGTCTGCATCAGAAGTTCCCTGAATGGCTTTCTGGAGATTTCCATATTTTATATGTCCGTGACGGCCGTTGGTAGTTATACCTGCAATTGCAACTACTGCATCACCTTTTTTGATTGTATCGTTTTCATCAATAAGCAAATGATAACCTGAATTTTTTATAAGCTCTCTCATTTTCAAAATATGCGATTCACGTTCAGCATAAGTGAACAAAGGATGGTAAATACCCATATCGTGATTGCCGAATACGGCAAAATTTCCAAGTCTGCCTTCCGCATGAGACAGAATAGTATCCATCCTGCCATATTCCTGCCATCCGTAACTTATGAAATCACCTGAGTTGACGATTATATCGGGCGAGTAGCTATTGATTTCATCCATTTGTTTCTTTATAAAATTTTCCCGGCCATAAAAACCGGCAAGATGTAAATCTGAAATCAGAGCTATTGTAAATCCCTCGAGATCAGAATGAAGACCTTCTTTATAAACTGTAACGAATTCTGTTTTAACATTGAATCTTCCTCTTATACTTCCGGTAATAACAACTACCAGAACCACAATCCATATAATCAGCCCTGTGCTGGTTAATCCACGAGAATAACCCCCTTGTTTAATATTTATAAGCACGCCTGTAAAATGCAATATGATAAGCAGAATTCTTGGAAAAAGAATAGCGCAGAAAGCTGCATTGAGGTTCATTCTAAGCCATATATTGTAAGGATAATCAGGGAAACCTATCCAGGAAGATATTTCAATGTAATGCATCCACATGTAAATACTCAGGATTGTATTTACAATCATAGAAATATAGTACTTTGTTTTTGACCGGCCCTTATATTGCTTGATGAGAATTGAAAAAGTCAGAATCTCCGTAACTATGAGAATTACAAGAAGCATTTTTGAAAATTTCCGGCAAAATTACTTTATTTTCTTTTCAGGATACTATTAAAACAAAATAGTGTTTCGGCATTTAACTTTTTTACGATTTCATTGTTATACGTAAAACGTCATAAAAGCTAATGGACAGAAAAAATCAACTGTAAATATTTATTCTTAACTTTGTAGTTTGTTTTCTAAATTTTACGAAAATGAAGTTTAATCCTGAAAAGCTTAGCATCCCTGATAAAAGAATGCAGCCTTTTATAGATCCCGATGAAATATGGTCGCTTATCAGGGAGACTAAAGCCGATAAACACCAGGTAAGGGATATAATTGCGAAGTCGCTCGACAAACAGCGTCTGACTCTTAAAGAAACTGCCGTTCTGGTAAATTCTTCAGGGACGGAGCTGATGGAAGAGATAAGAGAGGGTGCTCGGGAGTTGAAAAAGAGAATTTACGGGAACAGGATAGTGTTGTTTGCCCCGCTTTATATAGGAAACAAATGCACCAACAATTGCCAGTATTGCGGATTCAGGGTGACTAATAAAGAGGCCATAAGAAAAACTCTTACGGACGATGAGCTGAAAAATGATGTCGAAGCGCTGGAAGATAACGGTCAGAAACGCCTTATACTTGTGTACGGAGAACATCCCGAGTATTCCCCTGAATACATAGCTCATACCGTTCGACTCGTTTACAGTGTTAAAAAAGAGAAGGGTGAGATAAGAAGAGTCAATATCAATGCGGCACCTTTCGACATCGAAGGCTTTAGAAAGGTAAAAGAGGCAGGTATAGGCACATATCAGATATTTCAGGAGACTTATCATCCCGAGGCATACTCGTGGTATCATCTGGGAGGAAAGAAAAGGGATTATGTGTGGAGACTAACGGCACTCGACAGAGCCCAGGAAGCCGGCATTGACGACGTGGGGATAGGAGCACTTTTCGGACTTTACGACTGGCGGTTCGAAGTGCTGGGACTGGTGAGGCATACAAATCATCTCGAAGCCTGCTATAATGTAGGGCCTCATACAATTTCCTTTCCCAGAATAAAAGATTCCCTCGACCTCAATATAAGAAACGACTACCTTGTAAATGACGAGGATTTTAAAAAGTTTGTGGCAATACTTCGCCTTGCTGTGCCTTATACCGGCATGATACTCACTGCAAGAGAAAATCCTGACTTGAGGCGCGAAGTGATCAGTTACGGAGTTTCACAGATTGACGGCGGAACAAAGATTGAAATCGGAAAATATTCCGAAGCCAAGGATGATCAACAACAACTTAACCGCGAACAGTTCAGGATCGGTGATTCCCGTTCGCTTTCCGAAGTTATTGATGAACTGCTTGAAGATGATTATATTCCTTCTTTCTGTACATCATGTTACAGGGCAGGCCGTACCGGCGAGCATTTTATGGAATTCTCTGTTCCGGGATTCATTAAGCGTTTCTGCACTCCGAATGCAATTCTCACACTCTCGGAATATATTTGTGATTATGCACCTGACGATGTTGCAGAAAAGGGATGGGGAATCGTAGAAAAGAATCTTCAGACGCTCGACCCGACTATAATGAGAAAAACAAAGGAGAAAATCGAAAAAATCAAGGCAGGAGAAAGAGATTTGTATTTTTAACAAGATAATTATTATTAGTCCTGAAAACTCCAAACGAGAAACGTTGAACGTTAATAACTCTGAATCTTCCAAACATGAATCAGGCTATTGATGATATACTTCGGAAGGAAGAGCTTTCAAAAGAAGATATTACTGCATTGCTCGAAACAGAAGGAGAGGAGGAAGCGATGCTTTTCAGAAAAGCTGCTGAAATAAGGGAAAGGTATATCGGCAATAAAATATGGTTCAGAGGCCTTATTGAATTTTCAAATGTCTGTAGCAAAAATTGTCTTTACTGCGGGATAAGGAGGGGAAATAAAAACATTACAAGATATACTCTTTCGGATGATGAGATACTTGCTGCAGCAAAATTTGCGCTCGAAAACCATTATGGTTCAATAGCTCTACAATCCGGAGAAGTTGAAAGCGAGGCTTTCACAGAAAGGATAACGAGGCTGCTGGAAAATATCAATAAAATGTCAGGCGGGCGACTTGGAATAACTCTTTCTGTAGGAGAGCAAAAACCTGAGGTTTACAAAAAGTGGTTCGATGCCGGCGCACACCGTTATCTGCTAAGAATTGAAGCATCCGAAAAGGAACTTTACAAAAAGATACATCCCGATGATGGAAAACATAACTTCGACAGGAGACTTGCTTGCCTTAAATCGCTCCAAGATATTGGCTACCAGACGGGTACCGGCGTTATGATTGGTCTGCCTTTTCAAACAATTGAGGATCTTGCATCTGATTTGCTGTTTATGAAGGAATTCGATATTGATATGTGCGGCATGGGCCCTTACATCGAACATCCCGACACACCATTTATGAAATATTCGGGTTTGCTGCTTCCTCCCGAAGAAAGACTCGACCTTACACTTAAAATGATTGCCGTTCTTAGAATTATGATGAAAGACATTAATATTGTTGCCGCTACTGCCCTTCAGGCCATAGAACCTTCAGGAAGGGGAAAAGCAATAAAAATAGGAGCAAACATTGTAATGCCCAATATCACTCCGGCAAAATACAGAGGCAGTTATAAACTATATGAAAATAAACCGTTAAATGAAGAGGATAGTCTGGAGTGCCAGAACGCCCTGAAAACCGGAAGCACCTTTGCCGGCATGGAAGTGGTTCATGACGAATGGGGCGATTCGAAACACTATTTTAACCGGGTTAGTAAGGTAATCTAAAACAAATAGACATTTTTCCCAATCTCCCGTTCGCCCAATCTCTCCTTCTCTTATATATTGTGGTTGCCTGTTTTCCCCTGATTATTAATTCTTACTTATTCTACGAGTTTACGGGTGATTTAATACATTATTGCCAGAGTTTTTACAGCTATAACGAAAACCAGTAACTTAGTTTTATAAGAAACACATTGTTTGGAAAAACTTTGCTCAGTTGATCCAGAGATTCGCCATAGGAAGCATGAGATAGTTTTGAATAACCGGTCATTTCGTTCGACCATACCAGATAGAGAAAAGAACCCGGGCGATATTCCCATTTTGCAACCATATTCGAACGGAACTGATGGAAATTAAAATCAGGATTTACGATATAGTAATCCGGAATCATATCCTTATTCTCGTCAAGGCCATATAAGCCGTTATCAAGTTGGGCATTATCGTAAAGTATGAACCTGTCGTTGAATTTTTTTGCATCCGGATCTGTAATATATTTGAATTCGGAATAGATACCACGCGAGACAAAGGGACTTCCATAATATTGGAATGAGAGCTCAGGTGTGATATTCAGATCGGCTCTGAAGGTTAAACCTATGGTCTTTTGATCGAGAGTACCAAGAATATAGCGTTTATTTGATAAATAATCGGAAGTTGATATATACTGAAGTAAATCATGGTTATTCATTATGCTGACAGAGACTCCCAGCTTTAGAATCTGAAACGGCCTTACTGTAACAGCCGGCTCTACTAAATAACGTGAGGCGGAGTTGTTGCCTCTTCCCTGATAGTCATAAGAAAAATTAAAGATAGCTTTTTTTGACGGGTCGGTTGATAATATACCTGATTCCTCAATTGTGAACGGCAGCCTCATTTGAGGTCCGCCTCTAAGGAACCTCGTATCAATTGAATTACTCTGATAAGTCAGGCTTGTATTGAAAGTCCAGTTATTCTTAAATTCCGAAATAAAAGATATTATTCCTCCTGAGCCAAGGTATGTTCCTTTGAAGTTCCACGTATTGAATTGATTGAGTTTAATGCTATATGAATGAAATATTGAAACCGGTTTAACTATCTGATACAGGATTTCATTGTCATTTTTTATCTGGTCGGCATAAATCATGTAACCAAGGTCGTTGAGCTCGATTCCCGGCGACAGCCAGGTGACGCTTGTAGAGTATTTCCAGTTTACTTTGGTCAGCTTGCCGATTTTGAAAGTGCCGCCATATCCATTAAGATGTCGGCTTGCAGTATCATAATGGAGATAGCCTGCATCAGGCCTCTGGAAATAGCGGGCTGAAGATTCCTGCAGAGCAGTTATTGATTCACTGCTTCCGTTGATATGACTTCCGATAATGCGGGTATCAATATAATACTCTTTGTCGTGCCAGTAGTGCAGTAAATCGAGGCCGCCGGTAAAGGCATTTCTACTGAGTGATTCCAAAGACGAGTCATTGATGAACCGGTTTACCGATGTGACTATACCGCCTATGAATGTATTTCCGGCATTATATCCTTTCTGTATGCGTGCAACAGTATAGCTGGTAAGAGGCTCAACCGGTTTTTTGAAAATGTTTCCCTCAGGGTTACTTATCTGAGCTTTTTCATTAGCCGTCAGACTTTGAATTATACCGACAGATAATCCATTTGAAGTTGTTCCGCTGAATTTAAGGGCTGAAAGTATTGTTGTTTTATCAGGCGACTTAACGAATGTTGTATCATTCGATTCCGGAATAAGTGAAGGAGCATGGCCGATACGTCTCGAATAAAAAAGGCTTTGGTTTTCAAATTTATAATCGAAGATTGTAAGGCCTTCCAGAAAGAAAGGTCTTTTTTCCTGGTAGAAAGTCTCAAAGGCCGTCAGGTTCATTACCGAAGGATCTGATTCTACCTGTCCAAAATCGGGGTTTATAGTCAAATCTATTGTAAAATTGCTTGAAACTCCGATTTTTGCATCCAGTCCGGCATTTCCGCCCCATTCCTTTCCATTTTTCGTAAAAGGATTCTTTTCCTCTTTTTTCATCGTCTCAAGGCTTCCCAGAGTAAAAGGCATAATTTCAATTCTGCGCGACCGTTTTAAGTTTTCTATACCCCTTAGTTCGCCAAAATTATAGAGCATACCGGGTCCGCTTTTGGTTTGTTGCTCCCAGTCGCTCTCCTCGGAAAGACGTGCTATCCATCTCCAGGAATGCATACCCCACACTTGCTCCTTTTTGTTACTATAACGTAGCTGGCTGAACGGTATCTCATATTCGGCTACCCATGCTGAATCTTCCATTCCGGTTTTTACTTTCCATACAGCATTCCAGTTAAAGTCCCAATCCATTGGATTGAACAGCACAAGGTCAACCTTTTGTCCCCATGCAGTCACCGTAAATTCAAAACCAGTTTTGTAGTTCCGGTAACTGTCAAATGTGACTCCGACCATATCACCTACAAGCTCGTCGCGTCCCCCTGCCATCCTTAAAATCTTCTCAGGCTCACCGTCAACGGCACGTATGGCAACATAGAGGTATTTGTCGTCATACTGAATATTCAGGTAAGTTGGATATGTGGGTTCAGCTCCCTCGTTAGGAATAAACTGATGATAGTTATCGGCCCATGTGCCTCTCTTCCAACATTCATCATTTAGTTTTCCGTCAATAACAGGAGGTGGAGTAGATAAGCGGCAGGTAAAATAAACAGGTTGCCCTGTTGAAGTCTTCATAGGCTTAAGAGTGTCCTGCTTAAAATCCTGAGTTAAAAATGATGAAACAGGATGACCATATAACTGGAACCCCGGAGTAAACATCAAAAAACACAACATAATTTTAAACGATTCCTTAAATTGGTCAGGTAATAATATCTGATAATTCTTCAAAAACAGCATATCATATTAGGGTAAAAAAATTTTAGTAAAGCTATGGATTTATAATAATATTCCAAATTACTCTGCTTCTTTCTCCTCCATTTCTCTTATGGGCGGAGGTTGACCGTTTTTCTTCCTGATTATTAATTTTTACTATATTCGACGGGTTATTTCAAGAGGTTAATATAATTATATATTTGTATATCAATAATATAGCTATTTTATAGTGAAATAAGTGCTGATTATATGAAACAAATTCTACTGTTTTCGGGTTAAATATTAAATAAATAATCGGTTTGGTGATAGTGAATTGAAGATGTTGATTATAAGTTGTTTATGATAAGATAAATAGTCAGTCAGATTTTTACAAAATAAGTAAAATTGATAATAATCAGGTTTTTTAGGAAATAAAGTTTTTATTTTTAAATTTTGTCCCGAAAAAATGTCGGAGGAAGAAAACAATATAAGGCATACACTTGTTGATCCTCTGGTAGTAAGAAGGATCATTAAAGAAGCCGGAATTGAAGAAATTAGCAAATCCAGTATCAAAAAATCTGTTTCGGGCAAGTTGACTTACCAGTTTACTGTGGCTCATTATACAAAAGACTACATAATTTTAGTTTCGTGCTCGAAGATTTTCAGTTATTCAGGTCAGAGTATTGAAGGTTTGAGTGTTTGTTTATCGAGTGTAACGTGCGATCAATTTGATGAACCTGAACAACGGCTTGGAAAATTTGATATCGACCATCCGGTAAATAATTAAAATAATTAATATGGCAAAAATTAAGGGAAGTATTGTTATTGATGTTGAACACTGCAAAGGGTGTGAATTATGCATTTACACCTGTCCTACAAAAGTAATTGCTCTTTCTACTGAAGTAAACAGCAAAGGTTATAATTATGCATATCCTGCGATCCCGGATCTTTGTAATGGCTGTGCAAACTGTGCAATAGTTTGTCCCGATGGAGTTATTACGGTATATAAAAAGAAAATATAAAAGAGATGGAAAATGAACTTAGACTTATGAAGGGAAACGAGGCTTTAGCCGAAGCAGCGATCAGAGCCGGTGTTGATGGTTATTTTGGATACCCCATCACACCACAGAGTGAAGTATTGGAATATCTTATGGCGTCGAACCCTGGGAAAACTACAGGTATGGTTGTTCTTCAGGTCGAGAGCGAACTGGCAGCTATCAATGCTGTTTACGGGGGAGCAGCATGTGGGAAAAAGGTTATGACTTCATCGTCCTCTCCCGGCATAAGCCTTTTTCAGGAGGGTATTTCATATATAGCAGGTGCAGAGCTTCCATGCCTTATTGTCAACGTTGTAAGAGGGGGCCCCGGGCTTGGTACAATACAACCTGCTCAGTCAGATTATTTCCAGGCATGTAAAGGTGGCGGACATGGCGATTATCATCTTATTGTGCTTGCCCCCGCGTCGGTACAGGAAATGGCCGATTTCGTTGAAATTGCTTTTGATCTTGCTTTTAAATATCGGAACCCTGTAATGATACTTTCTGACGGCGCCATCGGACAGATGATGGAAAAAGTATATCTGAAGCCGCCTAAAGAAAGGTCAAAAACATTTCCTGAATGGGCGACAACCGGCAAAACACCTGAAAGAAATCGAAACATTATTACCTCTCTCGATCTCGACCAGTATGCGCAGGAAAGACGAGTTTTAAGGCTTATAGAGAAGTATAGGCAGATTGAGAACAATGAAGTAAAATATGAAGAAATTAATACTGATGATGCGGATTACCTTTTAGTTGCTTACGGCACCAGTGCAAGAGTATGCCTTAAAACTATTCAGCTTGCGCGTAATGAAGGAATAAAGGTTGGATTACTGAGGCCGATAACTCTTTATCCTTTTCCTTCGAAAAGGATAAGAGAACTCTCATGCCGTATGAAACATATTATATCGGTCGAGATGAGCGCCGGACAGATGGTTGAAGATGTTATGCTTGCTGTAAATGGTATAACGGATGTAAGCCATTTTGGCCGCGTAGGAGGAGTTATTACCGAGCCTGAGGAAGTGCTTGAAAATCTGAAATCAAAATTGCAATAAATATGAAAACAGTAACCGGAATAAAAGAAATAATAAAACCCGAAAATCTGGTTTATAAAAAATCATCACTTTTAACTGATAAACCTTTTTCTTACTGTCCGGGATGCGGACATGGCACGGCTCATAGGATACTGGCCGAAGTTCTGGAAGAAGAAGGATTGCAAAGCGAGACTATCGGAGTTTGCCCCGTGGGATGTGCGGTTATTATGTATGATTTCATGGATATCGATATCCAGGAAGCTGCACATGGTCGAGCTCCAGCCATTGCTACGGCCATAAAACGATTGATGCCCGAAAAATTTGTTTTCACCTATCAGGGTGACGGCGATCTGGCAGCTATAGGAACATCCGAATCTATTCATGCATGCAACAGAGGTGAGAATATTCTGATAATATTCATAAATAATGCTATCTATGGAATGACAGGCGGACAAATGGCACCGACAACAATACCAGGGATGAAGACTACAACATCTCCTTACGGAAGAGATGTTAAGACAATGGGGAATCCTGTTAAGCTGACCGAACTGGTTGCCTTATTGCCCGGGACATGCTATGTTACACGCCAGAGTGTCCATACTCCTGCCGCTGTACGGAAAACAAAGAAGGCATTAAAAAAAGCCGTTGAATATCAGAAAAAAAACATGGGTACATGCTTTATTGAAATTGTTTCCAACTGTCCGTCCGGATGGAGAATGACACCTGTAGAATCTAATAAATGGATGGAAGAAAATATGTTTCCATTTTATCCTCCGGGTGACTTGAAAGTTCCTCAAGAGGATATTAAAAAGACAAAAAATAAAGAACAAGAATCACCATTATAAACAATACAATGACTGAAGAGATTATAATAGCAGGTTTCGGAGGCCAGGGTGTGCTTTCGATGGGAAAGATTATGGCTTATGCTGCCCTCATGCAGGGCATGGAAGTAAGCTGGATGCCTTCATACGGCCCTGAAATGCGGGGAGGTACTGCAAATGTTACAGTAATAATCAGCACGGAAAGAATAAGCTCACCGATACTCAGAAAGTTTGATACTGCCATTATCCTGAACCAGCAATCGATGGACAAATTCGAGAATGCGGTCAAACCCGGAGGTATACTTATCTATGACAGTAACGGTATTATTCGACATCCTGTAAGAAAAGATATTACAATATACAGAATCGATGCGGTTGAAGAGGCTTCACGTTTAAAAAGCCCAAGAACTGCTAATATGATTGTTCTCGGAGGATTTTTGAAAGTAAAGCCTTTACTGGAACCTGAAAATGTAATTAAAGGATTAAAAGAAACCCTGCCGGAAAGATATCATAAGATGATCCCTGAGAATGAAGCCGCCCTTAAAAGAGGTATGGAGATTATAAGGAGAGTTTGATGGATTAAGGCGAAGGAGGGAAGAGGCGAGAGATTACTTACTGTAGAAATTCATCTCCTGGATATATTTCCATACTGCAGGGTGAAGGAAATATGACATGTCTTTCTTCGCTTTTATGCCATTACGAATGAACGTTCCTGAAATTTCAATAATGGGTGCATTTACAAATGTTATATGTGCAATTTCGAGTATCTCATCAAGAAGTGGGTGCGGAGGCCTGAATGAATTTTTGCGGGGATAAACATAAATATGGCATTGTTTTACAAGCTCTTTTGCATTTTTCCATTTATGAAGAGTATATAAATTGTCCTCTCCCATTATAATTGAAAATTCGTTATTGGGATGTTTTTCTTTGAGATAAGTAATCGTGTCGATAGTATAATTTGGAGCCGGCAGGTTGAATTCAATATCGCATGCTCTGAATTTTTCATTTTTGTTTATTGCAAGTTCAACCATATATAGCCGATCACGATCAGATAAAAGTGTTTTTTTATTTTTCAGAGGATTCTGTGGGCTAACAACAAACCATATCTGATCGAGTTCTGTATATTCAGCCATATAACCTGCTATAGCAATATGGCCTATATGTATAGGATTGAAAGAGCCAAAAAAGAGGCCTGTAAGAGTCTTTTTTGTCATGAGTTTAAAAATTTACTGACAACAGAATATGCTTCCTGTTTTGCTTTTTCCAGATCATCATTAATAATTATCACATCGAAAAAATCTGCATATTTCATTTCTATCTTTGCTTTTTCAACTCTGATTTTTATTTTTTCCGGGCTGTCGGTTCCCCTTTTTATAAGTCGTTTTTCGAGTTCTTCCACAGACGGAGGCATAATAAATACAGATAATGCATGAGGCCCAAAAATATTTTTTAGAGAAATGCCGCCTTTCACATCAACATCGAATAGAACATTCTTACCTTTATTCCATATTCTTTCAAGCTCGCTTTTGAGGGTTCCATAAAATTGACCTTCATAAACTTCCTCCCATTCCACAAATTCTCCATTTTTAATTTTTTCTCTGAACTCTTCAGTAGTAAGAAAATAGTAATCTTTACCGTTCTTTTCATTTCCTCTTGGTTGCCTTGTTGTAGCCGAAACCGAAAATTCCAGATTCAACCCACTTGCAAGAAGATGACTTGCGATTGTTGATTTGCCTGCTCCGGAAGGAGCCGAAATTATAATTGCTTTACGTTCCAAACCTGATTGTAATTGAATTATTATCTATAATCAATATTTCTACAATATATTAAGTAATTGTTCCTTAACTTTTTCCAGTTCATTTTTCATATTTACAACTATCTTCTGTATTGCGACGTCATTAGCTTTTGAGCCAATGGTATTTATTTCCCTTCCTATTTCCTGTGCGATGAAACCAAGAAGCTTCCCGTTTGACGAAGGCGACGATAGCATTTCAAGGAAATAATCGCAATGCTGTTTCAGCCTTACTTTTTCCTCATTTATATCGAGTTTTTCAATGTAATAAATTATTTCCTGTTCCAACCGGTTTTTGTCAATTTTATCCGGCTGAATGTTTTCCTCAAGTAACATAACAAGTTTTTTTCTTTCTTTTTCAATCCTGGCAGGTTCCAGTTCTTGTATAAAATCAATTGATTTTAATATTTTGTTAATAGAATTTACTATATCTTTTTCAAGAGCTTTCCCCTCCTCAATCCGAAACCGGTCGAGTACATTTATTGCCTCGTTAATGAGATCGACTAAAATTTTCCAGTCTTCCTCTTCGATCTCCTGTTTTTCAGGGTGCAGAGTATCCGGGAGACGGAGTATAGAAATTAAAGCTTGTTCGGTAAGTTCAATTCCAAGCTCTTCTGCTATTTCGGTCATCTGTGCATAATAGCTTTTGATTGCTGGTTTATTGATTAAAGAAAATGATTCATTATCAAAAGCATCGAAAAAAATAGCTATGTCTATTTTCCCCCTTTCCAAACTCTGGCTTAAAATATTTCTTATTTCAGGTTCCTTGTCCCTCAGTAGTAGAGGTAACCTTGTGACAATATCAAGCTGTTTGGAATTAAGAGACCTGATTTCAACCGTTATTTTTCTACGTGATGTTTCGGCCGTTGCCTTACCGAAGCCAGTCATTGATTTTATCATCTCAATTAAATGATTTTTGTAATAAATAATAGTGAAGTAAATTTAAAACTCCTCGATATATTTAACAACTTTTTTCTTTTTCCATCGCCCGGTTTTGTAATAACTGTAAGAAAGAATCAGACCGACCATCCACCCTGCAGGGATTGCCCACCATATTCCCGTCACACCAAATTTGTCCGATATTATGTATGCAAGTGGTATTCGTATAAGCCATAATGAGGCAAGTGATATAAGCATTGGTACAATAGAGTCGCCTGCTCCTCTCATAACGCCGGTATAGATAAACATTAAAGTAAGTATCAAATAAAATGGGCTTACTATCATGAGAAACTGTGCTCCATAATTAATGACTTCGTTTTCTCTTGTAAAAAGTCTCAATAATTGACGGCTTGTAAGAACTATGAACAATGTCATGACAATTGTTACTGAAGTCATCATTTTCATAGTGGAAGCAAGTCCTGATTTTATTCTTTCCGGCTTGTTGGCACCAATATTTTGTCCGGTAAATGCTGAAAGAGCTGAGGAGAAAGACATAGGAGGGACGGTTGCCAGAGAGTCGAGCCTGCTGGCAATTGTATATCCAGCAATAACGTCGGTTCCGAATCCGTTTATTAATCCTATTAAGGCGAGTCCGCCAAGGGCAAGGAAAGTTTGCTGTATGCCGTTTGGTAAGCCAATCCGCATGCTCTGTAAAAATACATCTTTATCGAAATGAATATCGTTGATTTTTAATTTGAATACTTTATGTGTTCTGTTCAGATAGAGAACGGCAAGGACGAAGGCTACGCCATTTGAAATAACTGTAGCAAATGCTGCGCCTGCAACTCCCCATTTAAAAACAGTGACAAAAACAATAACAAGGATGATATTCAGTATGATAGCCACAATGAGGAAATATAAAGGAGTTTTTGAATCGCCAAGCCCTCTCAAGGCCGCACTTGTGCCGCTATAACCGAATATAAGGATTATCCCGCATATATAGATACGCATATATTGAAGGGCGGGAGGGATTAGTTCCTCAGGAAGTCTTAATAGACGAAGCAGAGGCTCGCTGAATGCCAGTCCGACAATAGAAAGTATAATAGATGCAAAAAAGGTATAAATATACATTGTGTCAATTGCCACTTTCACTTTCGCGAGTTCACCGGCACCGAAATATTGTGATATTACCACAGTTGTTCCCATAACCATGCCGATAATAAGAGAGACCAGAATAAAGATGATTGGGAACGACGCCCCAACGGCAGCAAGCGCCTCCTTGCCGATGAAGTTGCCTACAATGATACTGTCAATAATGTTGAACAACTGCTGAAAGATATTCCCAATTAGCATGGGAACGGCAAAATAGAATATAAGCTTTCCTTCTGAACCGGTTGTGAGATCTTTCATCGAAGATATAAACGAAATAAACGGCAAAGAAAATGAATAATCGGCCGTTATCAAAGAAGCCTTCGAAAACATTTTTTCTTTCAGATGCAAGTATTTTTAAAGTGTCTGGTTTATTTCAGAAAAGTTATTTCCATATCCTCTTTAAAAGAGGGAGAGAGAATAGACAGAATTAAAAAAATAAGTGTATTTTGCAAAAAAATTAAATAAAAGAATAATCTTATCATGATGAAGAAAAGGCCGTTTTTTCTTTTTTCCACGTTATGCTTTTTATTTTCTGTAACGTTTTTATGGGGTCAGGAACTACCGTTAAAGGAATTAGACAGTAGTCTTCTGAAGGACTCTCTTTCTAAAATGGGTTTTTACGTGAAGCCAGTTCAGACAAAGGCTGATATAAAGTTTACAACTGAAGAAGCTATAAAATACTTGCAGGAAAAATATAATTCGGGCTACTGGAGGAATTTATCAGAACCGCTGCGAGTTGCAATTGGGCAGCTTTTATTTTATGCTACAAACAAGCCTTTTGATTCGCTTAAGGTTTTTCTTGAAAAATACCCTTATGATTCAATTAATATACCTCCTGAAAAATTTTATGTATTTGATACAATAAGAGTAAAAATTCCAGTAGTGCTTCCCGGTTCATTTACCAGGGTTGCCGATTCCATTTTTTATATTCAAAAGATTGATTCGCTCGAATCCGATACTGCCAGGAGTAAAAATATATTAAGTCCTGCTTCTGTCGTAATATTGAAAGATACTTGTCTTTTGATTGTTAAAGATACATTGAAAGAATATAAACCGCCTTCCGAATTACATCCTTTTAAGGTTTACAAAAGTCCTTTTCTCGGTGATTCGCTTTTATCGGCAGTAAAGGCATTAACTGATTATATTGAGGAAAGAGATTCAACGATAATTGTATTTAAAGGTACTTCTTCCAATGAACTTCCGATATGGCTCAACTCAAAAAGCAAAACGATGAGCCGGTACTGGCTGAGAAACGAATATGACGATTCGGTGACAGTATGGCTGGGAAGTATTGGAAGAGATACTATAGGTATTTATCTGGAAGAAGGTATAATGTTCCGTAGACTGGCGAAACATACAAATATTTCCGATGCACAACTTAATATTAAAGAGATAAATAGCCGGCAGCTTCAGGAATTAAATAAAATATACGTTAAACCACGATATTGGAAATACCGATCGGAAGCAACATTCGTGTTAAATCAGGCAATGCAGTCGAACTGGGTTAAAGGAGGAGAAAACAGTATTTCTACCACAATGGATATTACAAGTTTTGCAAATTATGAGAATAAAGAGATGAAACTTATTTCAAATAATTTTGTTCGGTTGAAATACGGTCTCATTAAGCCGGGTGATAAACCTATAAGAAAAAATCTCGACCTTCTGGAAACCAATTCAAAGTTGAATCACAAAGCTTTCGGTAAGTTCGACATAAGTGCTACCATGCTTTTAAAAACGCAAATTTCAAAAGGTTATAATTATCCGAACGATTCGATTCCAGTATCAAAATTTTTCAATCCCGCCATACTTACACTCGGTCTGGGACTCGACTACAAACCAAATAAGACAACCTCGATAAATATTGCGCCGTTATCATATAAGGCAACATTTGTTCCGGATACTGCCGGTATTGACCAGACTCAGTACGGAGTTCCAAAAAATAGGCGCTCACTACATGAGCCGGGAGCCAGTGCACAGATAAATAGCGAGCTACGTTTGTTGAAAAATATAAACATGGTCAATAGAATTCAGCTTTTTACAAACTATACACATAATCCTCAAAATATAGATATCGACTGGGAGATGATTTTAAATGTGCAGCTCAACTGGTTTACTGACTTAAGACTTAATACTCACCTTATTTTTGACGATGATACTAAGACCGTAGTAAATGACACGGATGGTCAACCTAAAAAGACTGCACGAATACAATTTAAGGAACTGCTTGGTGTGTCGTTTGTTTTCAGGTTTTGAATAAGACTTTAGAAAACTTAAATATCCTTTTGATAAATTCGGAATACTTTAGACACCTTTCCCCCAACTCTTTCGAATTCATGCCTTGTTCTTTTGTTTGTTTCGAGAATAAGGTGACTGTTAACTGTTTGCATTTTATATCTTATGGCTGATTCGTACATTTTTGTTATCATCATTACATCAAGCCCCTGTTCCCGAAATTCTTTTTTTATGGCGCCAAGTAACATTAAAAGGCTTTTGGAATTTTTCGACTCTTTGAGTATATGAAAGAAGCCGAAAGGCAAAAGTCGTCCTTTTGCTTTAATAATACCTGCGCTCGGATCGGGAATCCCCACCATAAAAGCCACAACCTCATTATTATGTTCTACCATTTTTACAAAATGAGGATCAAGGATGGGAAAATACCTTGCAGCCAGTTCTTTCTTCTCTTCATCATCCAAAGGGACATAGCCATAAATATCCATATAAGTCTGGTTCATAACTTCGAGGGCAGGAACTACATAGGGCTTAAGTTCCTTTTTTGATTTAAATTCAACCAGACTGAAAGATGTGTTTTTCTTAATTCGGGAAATACGGTTATATACTTCAGGGAGTTTTTCTGGCATTTGAACGAAGTAGTTTACAAGGTCGATTTTTTTAATATACCCTTCCTTTTCCACCATTTCCGGAAGATAAGGCTCATTGTTTGGGCTGGCAATAAACTGCGGGTACTCAAATCCCTCTATCTGAAAACCCTGTGGGTCTTTATCGGAAAAGCCAAGTGGACCAATAAGCTTTACCATTCCCTTTTCTTTTGCCCACTCTTCAACTTTTTGGAGAAGTGCATGAGCTATTTCCTGATCTTCATAACATTCCATAAATGAAAAACGGCCATAATCTTCATTGTGAATCTTATTATAAAGTCTGTGAATAATGCCCATGATTCTTCCCACAGGAATATTCCCACGGTAAGCAATATACATCACAGTATCGGCCTGCTGAAACGATTTATTTTTTTCCGGATTAAAAAAATTCCACTCATCTATATAGAGTGGCGGAAGCCAATTTTTGTTATTCTTATGTACTTTTTCTGGAAGATATATGAAATCACGTAAATCTTTCTTAGTATGTACTTCTTTAATATTCAGTTTATTCATCTCAGAGAGATTTTAATTATCATGCAAGTAATAAAAATTATTCAAATTATATCATTTTCGGAGTTGCTTATTATTGGGTTATATTAAATAAAAAGATCTGTAATTACAAAACATGCAAATATAATGCTTGCCAGTCCGTTTGTGCTTTCGAATGCAATATTTACTTTACTTATGTCATCAGGTTTGACAATTATATGTTGATATATGAGCAGAATAATAAAAGCTGATGCACCAATCCAGTATAGGAATCCTGAATTACTGATTATTCCTGCAATGACAGTAAGTATTATCGTTATCGAATGGGAGATGATTGAAATTAGAAGTGCATTTTTTCTGCCAACTTTTGACGGTATCGAACAAAGATTTTTTTCTCTGTCGAACTCATCATCCTGAAGAGAATAGATTATATCGAACCCTCCTACCCATGTCAGTACTATAAAAGAATATATAACTGGCAGAATGTCGAAACGGCCTGTAACAGATATATATGCGCCTATAGGTGCGAGGCTTAAGCTTAGTCCGAGTATAAAATGGCAAAGTGCTGTAAATCTCTTGGTAAAACTGTATCCGAGAATTATGAGCAAAGCTAACGGTGACAGAATTAAAGTGAGACGATTGATGAATCCTGCAGAAATAATGAACAATAAAGAATTTATTATTACATACATGAGTGCCGATGTCCGGCTTATCTTGCCTGAAGGAAGTTCGCGTGAAGCCGTTCTCGGGTTCATTGCATCATATTTTTCATCTGCATATCTGTTGAATGCCAGTGCCGCACTTCGGGCAAATACCATGCATAACAATACGAGTAAAAGGATTTTCAGGCTGAATTCGCAATCTGGATTGGCGACTCCAAGCGAAAAGCCAATTAATGCAAAAGGAAGGGCAAAGACAGTATGGCTAAATTTTATAAAACGGAAATAATTATTTACTGATTCAGACACTTTTGCCATTATTTTCAATTAGCTTTTGATAAATACGGTAGTTTTCATCGTCATAAGCTACAAAGATTACTTTTTCCGGTAGCCGGCTTTTCGTCATGAAACGTTTTGTTTCACTCACCGCTATAATAGCTGCGAGGTTTTTCGGGAAGCCATATATTCCTGTTGATATTCCTGGAAATGCTATTGTTTTGATCTTGTTTTTTTCGGCCAGCTCAAGTGATTCACGATAGCATGAAGCAAGCAGTTCAGGCTCATTATATATTCCTCCTCGCCACACCGGGCCTACAGTGTGAATGATAAACTTAGCTTTCAGTTTGTATCCTGAAGTCATTCTGGCTTTGCCTGTTTCACATCTTCCGATCTTTCTGCATTCTTCGAGCAATTCTGGCCCTGCCGCCTTATGGATCGCACCGTCAACGCCACCGCCGCCCAGAAGTGAGTTGTTCGCAGCATTGACAATAGCATCAACATCCAGTTCGGTAATGTCGCCCTTAATAACTTCAAGTTTTTTTTCTGCCATAGGATAATTACCTGATTTTTGCTCCAAGTTCATCAGTGAACACCTTTATCAGTTGATTCATTACTTTGTCAATCTGCTTATCAGTAAGTGTTCTTTTTTCGTCCTGAAGGATAAAACTCACTGCATACGACTTCTTCTCTTTGCCGAGCGATTCACTTTCATATACATCAAAAAGTGAAACATCTTTTAAAATATGTTTTTCTGTGCGAAATGCAAGTTCTTTTATCTGCGCAAATGTTATACTTTTATCAATCAATAGAGCGAGATCCCTTCTTACCCACGGATATTTCGGCAGCTCTTTATAAGTGATTGAGTATTTTCCAGCCGTTTCCACCAGATAATCCCAATCTATATGACCATAGAAAACATCCTTTTCGATATCGAATTTTTCCCTGTACAAAGACGAAATTTTTCCTCCTTCAGCTATAGGTCGTCCATTGGCAAGATAAACAATTGATTCGGAATAGTAACTTTTGTTGCTTTCGGTTGTTGCAAGCGAGCCGGAGTTCAAACCCAGCCTGTTAAGTACCATCTCTATAAATGCCTTTAGATAAAAAAAATCTATAGGCATCTCCGATGAATTCCATGAACGCTTATACCTATTACCGGTCATGAAAAGATCAAGACTGGTTTTTTCTATATATCGGTCAACCTTTTTCCCCTTCCTGGTACTATCATAAAAATAGCAATTTCCAAATTCATAAAACTTTAGATTGTAATTTTGTCTGTTTATATTTCTTGAAATGGTTGCAAGTCCGCCAAAAAGCAGAGATTGCCTCATGGAGTTAAGGTCAGAGCTAAGCGGATTGGCCAGTTTTACGAGTGAATTATTATCGAAGTCGGGATTATTTTCAAACCACGCTGAAGGCACAAGAGAATTACACATTATTTCTGAGAACCCGTTTGCAGTAAGGAGATCGGCGACTATATTGATAAGTTTGTTTCTGTCGGGTTTTTGTATAAAATTTAGAATTGAATTTACATGATTATCTGTTTCCACATTGTTATATCCGTAAATTCTCAGAATTTCCTCAGTAACATCGGCTGTTTTCTTTACGTCCACTTTTCGAGGTGGTATCTCCAGCTTCATTTCCGGCAAATTCCGGGAAACAATCTTTATATCGAGACAGGTGAGGATTTTAATAATTGTGTCGTAATCGATCTTTTTTCCAATAAGGCTGTTAATGTTATCGCATGATACATTTATGATTGTATGAGGTATTTTTACAGGGTAGACATCTCTGATATCGGCAAGCAGTTTTCCGCCTGCAATGTCTCTTATAAGCAATGCGACTCTTTTAAGTGCCCATTCGGTGATATCCGGGTCGGCGCCTCTTTCGAATCTGTATGAAGCATCTGTGTTCAGGGCATGCCGCTTTGCGGTCCGTCTTATTGTAACCGGATCGAAATATGCACTCTCAAGAAATACGTTACGGGTTTTCTCTGTTACACCCGATTTTATTCCGCCGAATACCCCGGCAATACACATACCTTCTTTTTCATTACATATCATAAGGTCCTCTGACGAGAGTTCTCTTTCTATACCATCGAGTGTGACGAATTTTGTTTTGTCGGGCAGGTTTTTTACAATCACTTTGTTACCGCTTATCATGTCAGCATCGAAAGCATGCAGTGGCTGACCAACTTCGTACTGAACATAGTTTGTTATGTCGACCACATTGTTTATCGGGTTTATTCCCACGGCTTTAAGTTTGTTTTTAAGCCATTCAGGCGATTCTGCCACTTCGACGTCGAAAATGTTAAGCGCAGTATATCTCTTACAACCGGCAGTGTTCTCGATGATTACTTCAAAAGTATTCTTTGTTTTTTTCGGATTGAAATCAGCAACTGAAGGGATTTCAAGTCTGATATCCTTATTGCGGTTTATCGTAAGATACGCGTAAAGATCGCGCCCAATCCCAATATGAGAAGCAGAGTCGATACGGTTAGGTGTGAATCCTACTGTGAAGACATAATCCTTTTCAATTTTGAAATATTCTGCGGCTGATGTTCCCGGAACAGCATCAGGACTCAGTACCATAATTCCTTCGTGCGATGTTCCCATTCCTATTTCATCCTCGGCACATATCATTCCTTCCGATATCTCCCCTCTTATTCTTGAAACTTTTATTTCAATCCTTTCATCTCCTTTATTTATTATAGAACCAGGCAGAGCTACAGGTACAAGCTGACCTGCAGCTATATTGGGAGCTCCACATACTATTTGCAAAGGCTTTTCTTTTCCGATATCAACTATGTTTAAAGTCAGATTATCTGCATTCGGATGTTTTTCTGATTTAAGTACTTTGCCTATTACAACGCCATCGAGTCCTCCTTCGACGGGGCACCATTCTTCAATTTCTTCAATTTCATGACCAATATTTGTTATGATCTCGGCCGCTTGGTGCTGATCGAGTTCCACCGGCAGGTATTCTTTAATCCAGTTCCAGGATATTTTCATTGTTTTTCAATACATTTATAATATTTCTGAAACTGCAAAAGTAAAAAAATTAAAAAAATTGAATGAGTTTATTTTTATTTTATCCATTCACCTCCATTTGCATATCTTTGCAGGAAATTGTTTTTATGATTACTGGAGAAAGTGATAAACTGATACTTGTAACCAATGATGACGGATTATACGCCACTGGTTTAAAAACTTTACTTGAGATAGCCGGAGAATTCGGGAAAGTTGTACTTATCTCTACCATGGACGGTATGTCGGGTGTTTCCCAGGCACTTACAGTAAAAACGCCTATAAGGGTAAAGCTTCTGGAAGAGAATGATAAACAGAGGATATATACCTGTAGCGGAACACCTGTCGACAGTGTTAAACTTGCAGTAAGTGAACTTCTTGAAAGAAAGCCCGACTGTCTTTTGTCGGGAATAAACCATGGAGCCAATACATCTATAAGCGTCCTGTATTCCGGCACTATGGCAGCCGCACTCGAAGGCTGCGTTTATGGAATCCCTTCAGCCGGATTTTCACTCACGAGTCATTCTTCCGGAGCTGATTTTTCGGCTTGCAGGAAATATGTGAGAATAGTTCTTAAGCGGCTTCTGGAAGAAAAACTCCCTGAAGGAGTTTGCCTGAACGTGAATATCCCTTCCGTGCCCGCATCTGAAATAAAAGGGATTCGTGTTTGCAGACAGGCAAAAGGTAGCTGGGAAAGAGAATTCGAGAAACGAAAAGACCCTATGGGGAAGACATATTACTGGCTTACAGGATACTTCCGGAACCACGAACCTGATGCAACAGACACTGATGAATGGGCACTTGCGAATAATTATGTTTCTATAGTTCCCGTCTCGACTGATATGACTGCTTATGAACATTTGAACACTATAAAAAACTGGTTTGTAAATGAGCCCTGATAAAAAAATAGATAACACTTTAATTTCATTTGTTACAGGCCTCTCTGTTTCTATAGTCACAGCACTGATAATCTATGTTTTCACTTCAAAAGGCCAATCTTTAATCAATTATTTCAAGAGTATAATTATTGACGGCAAACTAACACTTGCCGCAACTATTTATGCAGTACCAGATATCATACTCTTTTTTGTTTTTAACAGGCGCAATATGCTTAAAGCGGCAAAAGGCATGCTTGCAGCCACGATAGTATGGGCTTTATTGGTTTTAACCGACAGTTTTATCTGATATGAAATATTTTCTGGTGGCAGGTGAAGCATCAGGCGACCTTCACGGATCGAACTTGATAAAAGGCATTAAAAAGGCCGACACTGAAGCTGAATTTTTCTGCTGGGGAGGCGATAAAATGGAGGAAGCGGGCGCTAAACTTTTGATGCACTACCGGAAACATGCTATAATGGGCTTTGTAAATGTTCTGCTTAACCTTAGAACTATTGTAAAAAACATTTCACTCTGTGAGAACCAGATAAGGGAATTAAAACCCGACCTTGTGATTCTTATTGACTATCCTGGATTCAACCTCAGGATGGCAAAATTTGCAAAATCGCTCGGGCTGAAAGTGTTTTATTACATCTCCCCTAAATTATGGGCATGGAATGAATCGAGAGTAAAAAAAATAAAGAAATATACCGACAAAATGTTTATCATTTTTCCGTTCGAAGAGGAGTTTTATCATAGGCACGGTATTGAAGTGAAATTTAACGGAAATCCGCTGGTTGATGAAATCGAAAAATGGAAATCCTCGATAACTGCCGGTAAAGATGATATTCTGAAAATGTCTGGTGTGTCTTCGGAGAATGTAATAGCTATGCTCCCGGGAAGTAGAAAGCAGGAGATAAAATACATTTTACCTGAGATGCTCAAAGTAACTGAGCATTTCCCCGAATATGAGTTTGTAATTGCCGGCGTAAGCACCGTCAGCCCTGATTTGTACTGGAAAATCATCGGCGATAAACCTGTTAAAATTGTTTTTGACCATACTTATGACATTCTCTACGCATCGAAGGCTGCTCTTGTAAAATCAGGTACTTCCACTCTCGAGGCTGCCCTTCTTGGAATACCTCAGGTGGTTTGCTATAAGGGCGATCCGGTTTCATTTGCCATTGCTCGCCGTCTTGTTAAAGTAAAGTTCATCTCACTTGTAAACCTTATCCTCGGCAGGGAAGCCGTCAAAGAACTGATCCAATTCCTTCTTACAGAGGAAAACCTTGTTAAATCGCTCGAAGAAATCCTTCCCGGAAATGAAAAAAGAGAGAAGATGCTTCAGGATTATGATGAGATTAAGAAAATCCTTGGTCCGGCCGGCGCTTCCGATAAGATAGCAGCCGAAATGGTTTCATGCCTTAAAAACAGTTAGCTACATGAAATCATCAGGTAGATTAATAAATAAATTCTTTGTTTTTTTCTTTTTTTCTCTGGCTGCGCTTCCGTTAATAGCATACGACAGCGTACCTTCAAATATAAGAATAAGACTCCTGACCGCTGCAAAAACTGATATTGTCTTCTTTACTCCTTTAACAGAAAAATATTTTTTAGAAGTATATCCCGGATATAAGAAAGAACTCAAAAAGGGAGAAAGTGTAATAATTACACTTTATAACAACCGTCTGGCTGTGAAGACTTCAGATATGAAAGCTCTTATGGCCGATTCGGTATTCTTTACCGCCGTTTCAGACGACAACTTATTTATTCTCTTTTCTTCAGGTAATAAAAATATGGAATCAAAATATTCAGGATCCTGCTTATGTTATCCGTATATTGATGAAGTAATGTTGATAAACGACTGTAATATAGAAGAATACATAGCCGGTGTTGTCAGGGCTGAGGGTGGGGTTGGGAAAAATGAAGAATATTTCAAAACTCAGGCAGTAATAGCCAGAACTTATACTTTCAGATACATGGATAAGCATAATGCAGATGGTTATAATCTGTGCGACGATACTCACTGCCAGGTTTTTCGAGGTATAACTTCAGATATTATAATAAGGAATGCAGTTAAACACACTGAAGGATTGGTTATTGTTGCCCCCGACAGCTCCCTTATCATATCGGCATTTCATTCAAATTGTGGCGGCGAAACGGCTCCATCGGAGTACGTATGGCTAATGCCAGTTCCTTATCTCACAGGCGTTAAAGATCCTTATTGCACTGGCTCAAAAAATGCCACATGGGAGAAAAAAGTCAGCATTGAGGATTGGATTAAATTACTATCTTCAGGCGGTTACACAGGTAATTCAACTAACCCTCAGGAGTTTATTTTCAATCAGCCTTCACGGATGATGAATTATACTGCAGGCACTTTCATAATTCCGTTTAATGCAATCAGGACTGCTCTCGGACTGAGGTCGGCATGGTTCTCGGTATTTGCCGACGGCGACTCACTACTTCTGAAAGGCAGAGGATATGGACACGGCGTGGGATTATGTCAGGAAGGAGCTATGGTTATGGCTGATAAAGGAATCGGTTATGAGAAGATAATTCAATTCTATTATCCGGGTGTTAAACTTTTGAATATTGATTTTGCTAAAAAGCCCGAAGAAAAGAAAAATTGAAATTTCCATTATATAACTATACATAACTATTTTTGCATACAATAAAACGTTTTATGTTTGCAATTTTCAGAAAGGAAATAGGCGGATTTTTTAATACTATAACAGGTTACCTTGTAATAGTTGTATTCCTTTTAATAAACAGCCTGTTTATGTGGATTCTGCCAGGCGAATGGAACATTATCGACAGCGGTTATGCCGACTTAAGCACTCTGTTTCAGCTCTCTCCGTGGATTTTTCTTTTTCTCGTTCCTGCCATAACAATGAGAATGATATCGGAAGAAAAACGGCTCGGGACTATTGAATTGCTTTTAACACGACCGGTTTCGGAACGTGAAATTGTTTACGGAAAATTTTTGGCTGCCTTAACCCTCGTTGTTCTGGCGCTACTCCCTGGAATAGTTTATTTCATAACGGTTTATATTACAGGAGAGACTCCTGGAAACATTGACACAGGAGGCAATCTTGGCTCTTTTATCGGTCTGCTTCTGCTTGGTGCTATATATGCATCGGCCGGCATTTTTGCTTCGTCCCTTACTGTGAACCAGGCTGTTGCTTTTGTTGTTTCACTATTTATCTGTTTCTTCCTTTTTACAGGTTTCGATTATTTTGCCTATATACCGGGTCTCAACAAAGTTGATGAGTTTATTACCTTCCTTGGAATAAATGAGCATTACAGATCAATCAGCAGGGGAGTGATCGATCTTCGCGACATAGTCTATTTTGCCGGCGTTGTGGTTATCTTCAATGAAGCAACGCGCCTCTCGTTATTGTCAGGAAAATGGAAAAAAAGACATTGAAAGAAAAACTGAACAGTGATATCAAACTGAAAAGCTGGTCGGAATTTATCCTGATCTGCCTGATAGTTATCTTAATAGCCGGAGCAAGTTCTCTAATAAAAATACGTCTGGACCTTACAGAAGACCGGCGTTACTCTCTGTCAGAACCGACAAAGAAAATACTCGGCAATCTTAAAGAAAGAATATTTATTCAGGTTTATCTCAATGGCGACATGCCGATTCTTTTCAAGAAGCTTAAAAGATCGGTTGGAGAGATGCTCGATGAATTCAGGATTGCATCGCATCGTAATATTGATTATGAGTTTATAAATCCTTATGAAGGAAACAACGAGGCGGCCATACAGAAAGAGCAGGAACAGCTTATTCAGAAAGGTCTTTTGCCGGTTAATGTGATGATAAGAGAAAAAGATGGAGGGCAAAGCCAGAAAATGATTTTCCCCGGCATGATTATTAATTACAATAATATAGAGGTGCCTGTGAACTTCCTGAAAAACAATCCGTCTCTTTCACCCGAGTTGAACCTTCTTCACTCTGCCGAAGGGCTGGAATATGAATTGATTCAGGTGATTTCTACACTTGTTTCCGACACTGTACATAAAATTGCCTTCATAGAAGGTCATGGAGAAGTGCCTGAGATAGAAGTGGCCGACCTTATACTCACTCTTGCAAAATATTTTACAATCGATCGTGGCTCGCCAGGTGGCAAACCCGGAATACTCGACAATTACTCGGCAATAATAATAGCCGGTCCGGAAGATGAATTCAACGAAAGAGACCTTTTTGTTATCGATCAGTATATAATGAAGGGAGGAAAAGTTATATGGCTTTACGAGGAGGTGGAAGTAAATGCCGACAGCCTTGTATACGGTGAAACAATTGCTCTTTACAAACCAACAGGACTGGCGGAACAGTTGTTCAAATACGGTGTAAGGGTTAACCCTGTCCTTGTGCAGGATCTTGAATGTATGCTTATACCTGTAAAAGTCGTCACAGGGGGAACACAACAGCAAATTGTCCCTATGCCGTGGGTTTATTATCCCCTGCTTGTTCCGTCACCTGCTCATCCCATAACTAGGAATTTGAATCGTATTTTAGGAAAATATGTGAATTATATCGATACTGTGGGAAGAGACCCTGAAATAGAAAAGACAATTCTTCTGACTACAAGCCGTCGAGCAAGAATAGTACGTCCTCCAATAACAATAACTTTGAAGGATATAGACAGAATGCCTGATGAGAGCTTTTTCAACAGGGAGAATCTGCCTGTGGCAGTACTTCTTTCCGGAAAATTCAAATCGGCATTCCGAAACAGAATTGTTGAGGGATTGAATGATACCGAAATGAAAAACATGGCTAACATTAGCAGCCCGACAAAAATGATAGTTATAGCTGACCGCGATATAATAAGAAACGAAGTATCCCGAAGCGGAAATACCGAAATACCTCTCCCTCTCGGACAGGACAGATATACACTTCAGACCTTCAGCAACAAGGACTTTCTTGTCAATTGCATCAATTACCTTGTTGACGACAAAGGCCTGATGAACATCCGATCGCGCGAACTGAAATTGCGATTGCTCGATAAAAAGCTCATAAACGAGAAAAGCTCCGTCATAAAAGTAACGAATGTTGTGCTGCCGGTTTTGATTGTTGTTATTGCCGGAATAATCTATTCGATAGTACGGAAGAAAATCTATGCGAAATGAAAGCGGCAAATAATAATTTTTCGAGACTTATTCTTATTATCATTATCTGTGCGGCAATCGTTTTCCTGCTCTTCAGGCAAAGGTCTCCTTTCGGGAAAAATAATTCAGCTTTTTTTGTTGATGAAAACACTGAGATAACGAAAGTTGTTTTCTTCGAGAAAGATAAGAAACTTGTTATTTCACGAAAAGAAGATGAATGGGTTATAGATAATAAATATGAAGCAAGAGACGAAGCCGTTCATTTTCTGATTCAGATACTAAAGGATATGAGAGTGAAATCGCCTGTTAACTCCGACACATTTGAAGAAGAGATAACAAAACATAATATCGAACCAGTAAGGGTAAATGTATATACAGGCAGAAGGTTGAGAAGGAGTTTCTTTGTTTACAGAACTAATTCTAACAAATATGGCAACATAATGAAAATGAAAGCATTCTCGAAGCCTTTCATTATGTATATTCCCGGTTATGAGATTGATATAGGCCAGTATTTTACTGCCGATAAGCTTTTCTGGCAGCCTTTCACTGTTTTCGACATCCTGCCTTCCGAAATTGCAGAGATAAAAGTGGAACATTGCCACGATACTGCCTCATCATTCTATATTATTATTTCAGAAGGTAATCCTTCTCTTTTTTCAGGTGATGGTAGTAGTATTACCGGATGGGATAGCTTAAAAGTAAGACGTTATGTTTCGTATTTTACATATATTCCGTTCGAAAGCATGGGAACCGGCCTTACTACCGAAAAAAAGAGGGAGATAACTGAGAGCAAGCCGGATTACAGAATCGGGGTGAAAAAGAAAGACGGCACCGCTGTTGAGCTAAATATTTGGCAGCGAAAGAAGTTGGACGATAATGGAAAAGAAATTACGGATACCGACAGGGTTTGGGCAAAAATCGAAGGTCGTGATGAAATATTGGTTATGCGCTATTTCGACCTCGACCCGGTTTTGAAAAAGTTGTCATATTTCATTAGCAATTGATTTGTTGTTATATCTTTTTTTTCGTAATATTGATTTTTTCTGTTTAGAGGACAGAGATAATTAAAATAAAGATATTGAAAAACTTGCGATATTTTGATATACATTAATAAAAAAAGAAAATATGAAATTTGTAGTATCAAGCAGCGAACTTCTTTCGCATTTGCAATCTATAAGCAGGGTAATAAACGTAAAGAATACATTGCCTATCCTCGACAATTTCCTTTTTAATCTCAATAAAAATGAGCTTGAAATAACTGCTTCTGACCTCGAGTCGACTCTTATTACAAGGATGAAACTTGAAAATGCCGAAGGCAGTGGTTTGATTGCTGTTCCTGCAAGGATTCTTCTTGACACTTTAAAGGAATTCGGCACACAACCACTTACGTTCGACATTAATACCGATACACTTGCGGTTACTATAATTTCAGAGAATGGTAAATATAATGCGGTTGGACAAAACGGGATTGACTTTCCTGTGCTTCCTTCATTGAAGAAAGAAAAGAAAAAATCTTTCATTGTAAGTTCAGGTCTGTTGTTCGACGGAATCAGCAAGACTATTTTTGCAACGGCTGAAGATGAGCTCAGGCCAGTGATGGGAGGCATTCTTATTGAGTCGTCACCGGAAAAAATAACCTTTGTTGCATCCGATGCACATAAACTGGTAAGGTATCAGCGCACCGACGGCAAAGCAGATGAAGAGGGCTCATTCATCCTTCCTAAAAAACCTGCATCACTTCTTAAAAATATACTGCCTAAAGAGGAGGGTCCGGTAGCAGTAGAATTTGACGATAAAAATGTATTTTTTACACTTGCCGATTATAAAGCGGTATGCAGACTGATAGAAGGCAATTATCCAAATTATAACTCGGTTATCCCCAGAAATAATCCGCGCAAAGTTACTGTCGACAGGGTTGGATTCTCCAACATTCTTAAACGTGTATCTGTTTTTTCGAATCAGGCAAGTAATCTGGTAAAACTTCATATTTCAAATAATCAGATGATAGTCTCAGCTCAGGATATTGATTTTTCCATCTCAGCATTCGAAAAAATAAACTGCCAGTATGACGGCGATGAGATGGAAATAGGCTTTAAAGCAATCTTCCTGCTCGAGATACTTGCCAACATATCGTCGCAGGATGTTATCATCGAACTTGCAGATGCCACAAGAGCCGGTCTCTTCCTGCCCGCCGAAAATGAAAATGAATATGAAGACCTCCTGATGCTTCTGATGCCGATGATGATAAATGTATAATATGGAATTGAAAGCTCCAAAAGTATCTTGCTGTTTCTGTTATGGAAACAGATGATACGAATATTGATAGCAATCATTAGTCATTGGGAATCAGTAAAATCAGCTTTATCTGTTTGTCACTAAAGATTATTACTCATTATTTCAAACACTGTAAAATTACATAAGTATAATGAGTCCGCCAGCTGGCGGATTTAGGGGGCAAATAAAAGAGGCAAATAAGAAACAACTATTATAATTTATTGATATTTGACAGTTAAACAATTATTTACTGGTGAAAATAATTTGTGTTGGACTAAATTACAGGCAACATGCCGATGAGCTCAAATGGGAGGCACCCGATAAACCTGTGTTGTTTATGAAGCCCGATTCTGCCTTGTTAAAAAATAACAAGCCGTTTTTTCTTCCTGATTTTTCGAAGGATATACATTACGAGGTTGAGGTTGTAGTTAAGATTTGCAGGCTGGGCAAAGGAATATCAGCAAAGTTTGCTCACAGGTATTTTGACGAGGTGACACTGGGTATAGACATCACGGCAAGAGACCTGCAGGCTGAAGTAAGAAAGAATAGTCTGCCGTGGGAGATAACTAAAGGCTTTGACGGGGCAGCGCCTGTCGGGAAACTTCTTCCCGTAACCGGATTCAGTGATATCAATAATCTGAATTTCAGGCTCGAAATAAACGGCAAAACAGTCCAGAAAGGGAACACTGCCGACATGATTTTCAGTATTGCCGAAATAATAGAATATGCTTCAATATTTTTTACACTTAAGACCGGCGACCTGATATTTACAGGCACACCGCCGGGCGTGGGGCCTCTTAAACGCAACGACCGGCTTATAGCTTACCTTGAAGAGATTCCTGTACTGGATTTTATAGTAAAGTGATTGTATTTGCGATTATTTCGCTTAAAAATTCACTTATAGAATAAAAAATAAAATGAGCTAACATTAGCTCATTCAATCATCTTCCTTGCCAGATCGAGTATGGTAGTATCCTCTATGACAACTGTGCCGCCGTTTGGTCCTTTCTCGTAGTGAATGCCTGCAGTTTCGCCCTTGCCGAAATAGTTCCTCACCTCCTCCTCACTTAAATCCAGCTCCCTGGCAATTTTTCTGATTCCTCCCTCGGGAAGGCTGTCTTTTATCCGCCTTAATTCGTTGAAAGTAATAGTTTTGCTCATAATTACTTCATTAAAACTTATTTATGAAAAACTCCATTATTTCAAAGATAATCATTTTTTACGACAAAAAAACTTATAATTATCTTAAACTTTACAAAAAGTAAAAATATTGTGTTCTGCAATTCGATTAGAATATTATTTTCAAATAGCTGCCCCGCATATTTTTATAACCTGCTTATGAGTTCGAGAAAAAGCTTCATGCTTCTTTTTTTATCTTCATCGAAGTTATAATCAATATTATTATGAAGGTAACTTTTAAGCTGTTCATCGTTCATTGCACATGAACCTCTGAAATAATCAACCACACGGTCAATATTATCGAGGCCCGATTTTAACGTTGAGTTGAATCGCATTAGAAACGAATCGTCTATTTCCCTGTTCGAAATCCAGCAGGCGAAGACAAAACATAATCCTGTATATCTCTTCCATTCCTCGGCCAGGTCGAGGCCGAAAGCAAAGTGCGGCTCGAGTTCGAAACACTGATCGCCGATAAGCACAACAGCCTCCCCGGGAGCTATGTTGATAAAATCGAACCCCTCATTTGTGCTGGCCCATTCGAATTTCCTTTTCCACATAAACTGCGCAAGCACTCGGGCAAGGGCTACCGATGACCTCGATCTGTAATCGAGGTAAATGTTGTTTATGTCTTCGAAACTGCTGTTACTCAACAGCATAACCGTTTTCACCTTCCTGTAAGCACCTATACAGTAATTACTAATTATTTTGTAATTATTTATTTCCGGCAGAGCCGCCACAGGAACCAGTCCGATATCGGCTCTTCCGCCAGCAAGTTTTTCAGCACATACTGCCGGATGATCCGTCTCGATTATAGCTTCATCATCAAGTCCGCCATGCTTTAAACCCCAGACAAAAGGATAGGAATTTGCATATCTCACTACCGAAATTCTGATTTTATCCATCTCAGTTCGAGTGCCCGAAAAATATTTACCTGGCTTATTCTTTTTCAAGCCTCTAAAATACTACTTTTGTCTCGGAAGATAAATGACGAATCTGTAAAAAATTGAAGAGATGGATTTGAATTCACTCACTGCAATTTCACCCGTTGACGGAAGGTACAGAAAGAAGACTTCCGAACTGGCAAATTTTTTTTCCGAATATGCGCTTATGAGATACCGTACAATGGTTGAAGTCGAATATTTCATTGCCTTGTGCAGAATCCCTCTTGCCCCTTTGAATGATATTGAGAGCAATAAACTTGACGAACTGCGCAATATCTATCTCGATTTTTCGATGGAGGATGCATTGAAAATCAAGGAATATGAAAAAACTACCAATCATGATGTTAAGGCTCTTGAGTATTTTCTGAAGGATAGGTTTACGGAAGCGGGCTTCGGTAAATGGAAGGAATTCATTCATTTCGGCCTAACTTCACAGGATGTCAACAATACTGCTCTTCCACTTTCGATAAAGGATGCGATGGTGCACAGCTATTCCCCGATGTTGCTCGAGATAAGGGAATCGCTTTCATCTATGGCTGACGAATGGAAAGATGTTCCGATGCTTGCGCATACTCATGGGCAGCCTGCCACGCCTACAAGGGCAGGGAAGGAGATTGCAGTTTTCATCTCTCGTCTCGATGAACAGACAAAATATTTTTCACAGATTCCTTTTTCGGCAAAATTCGGAGGCGCCACCGGCAATATGAATGCTCATGTTGTTGCATTTCCGCAAATTGACTGGAATGAATTTGCCGATGATTTCGTAAACGATGTGCTTGGTCTGAAAAGATCTTTCCCCACCACACAAATCGAACATTACGACAATCTTGCAGCTCTTTTTGATAACATGAGAAGGATCAATGTCATTTTGATTGATTTGTGCAGGGATATGTGGATGTATATTTCAATGGATTATTTCAGGCAGAAGATTAGGAAGGGAGAAGTAGGCTCTTCAGCCATGCCTCATAAGATTAATCCGATTGATTTCGAAAATGCAGAGGGTAATTTTGGAATTGCAAATGCCATTTTCATTCACATGGCTGAAAAACTACCTATTTCGAGGCTTCAGCGCGACCTCACCGATTCGACAGTTACCAGAAATATTGGCGTGGCTTTTGCTCATTCCATAATAGCATTCACCTCCTTATTGAAAGGATTGAGCAAACTGATAATAAATGAGGAGCGAATAAGATCCGACCTTGAGAAAAATTGGGTTGTCGTTTCTGAAGCTATCCAGACAATCCTTAGAAGGGAAGGTTACGAAAAGCCTTATGAAGCATTGCTCGAACTGACAAGAAAAGAAGATCCCGTTACTAAAGACGATATTCTGAATTTCATTGATTCACTTAATGTAAGTGAGAAGCTGAAAGATGAGCTAAAAGCTATTACACCATTTAACTATACAGGAATATAACTTATTATGCCTGATGAAAACAATAAAACTGCTTTTCAAACTTATTAAGCCTTTTAAAGGACATGCTGTGCTGAATATTACTTTTAATATTCTAAGTGCTTTCTTCGCCCTTTTTACTTATACTCTTATTGGACCATTCCTCAATGTGCTGTTCAAAGGTGTTAAAATTTCCCCTGATCCTGGCGAGTTTAATTTCAGCATTGAATGGTTCTCTTCTTTCGCAAAATATAAATTCTACTCTTTTGTTTCAACAAATGGTGAAGCTAAAACGCTTTTAATTGTATGTATTGTGGTTGTTATTGCCAGTCTTTTTAAAAACGGATTCATTTTTCTCGCAAATAACAATATGGCCTACATAAGAGCCGGAACGGTACGTGACCTTAGAAAAAAGATGTACGATAAAATACTCAGGCTTCCTCTGTCATACTTCAACGATGCAAGAAAAGGCGATATAATGACACGCATATCGAATGATGTACAGGAAATAGAACTATCTGTAATGTCGTCGCTGACAATGATGTTCAGAGATCCACTATATATTATCATTTTCATTACCTATCTGATGATAACCAGCGTTAAGCTGACAGTTTTTTCACTCGTTTTAATGCCTGTTAGCGCATGGCTTATCGGAAAGATAAGTAGAACTCTCAAATCATCGTCTTATGCCGGCCAACAAAGTCTGGGCCGGCTCCTTTCAATTGTCGAGGAAACTCTTTCGGGTTTAAAAATTATTAAGGGTTTCAACGCTGAACAAAAGATGACCAGACAGTTTTCTAATAACAATGAAAAATACTCGAAGATTTTCAGGCGCGTCACAAGGAAGTCTTACCTTGCATCACCTCTTAGTGAATTTATGGCAACAATAGTGATAGTGATAGTGTTGTATTTTGGCGCAACACTTACTCTGAGCGGAAATAGTAACATGACGCCTGATAAACTTATTACTTTCATTGTAGTCTTTTCACAGGTTATTCCACCAGCAAAAAATATTACCACAGGCTATTTTATGATCCAGAAAGGAATGGCATCTATTGAAAGGCTCGATCAGGTACTTGAAGCAGATGAGAAGATCATAGAAAAAGAGAATGCAATTCCTAAAAAATCATTTGATAAATATATTGAATTTCAGAACGTATGGTTTTCGTATAATACAGAGCCTGTTCTTAAAGATATCAATCTTAGAATAAATAAGGGTCAGACTGTTGCTATAGTAGGTAAATCTGGTGCAGGAAAATCTACACTGGTTGATCTTATCCCTCGTTTTATGGATGTTTCTGATGGAAGGATACTTATCGACGATGTGGATATCAGGGATTTTAAAATAAAGGATTTGAGAGGACTTATAGGAATTGTAAGTCAGACTCCGATACTGTTTAATGCTTCATTTACTGAAAATATTGCATTCGGTATGGAGAAATATTCAATGAAAGAGGTTGAAAATGCTGCACGTATAGCTCATGCGCATGAATTCATAATTGAAAGCGAAAACGGATACGATACGATAATAGGGGAAGGAGGATGTAAGCTGAGCGGTGGACAAAGGCAGAGAATAAGCATAGCAAGGGCTCTGATGGTTAATCCTCCAATACTTATTCTCGATGAGGCTACATCTTCGCTCGATACCGAATCGGAACGATATGTTCAGGAGGCTATTTTGAAACTAATGAAAAACCGGACTTCAATCGTCATAGCTCACAGGCTTTCGACCATTCAAAATGCCGATATAATTATCGTTCTCGACGAAGGCAGGATAGTTGAAGTCGGAACCCACTCGGAACTCCTGAATAAGGAGGACGGCTTCTACCGGCGGCTGCACAATTATCAGGCAATTTAATTTGTAGTACTGTTATAAATATTTAATTAAATTACTTAGGCGCAGATATAAATATTGAGTGACTATTCTATGAAATCAACATTTTTATTTTTAAGTTATGTAAATTGCATAATATGAAAAGAATATTATTCTTTTTAATAATTGTTGGACTTATTAGTTCTTGCTCCGGTAATAACTCCGATATTGTCGATCTGGTTAATCCTTACATGGGTAACATAAGCCACCTGCTTGTTCCAACTTATCCCACAGTTCATATTCCTAATAGTATGTTACGCTTTTATCCTGATCGTGCTGATTATACATCCTACAAAATGCTCGGCTTCCCGCTTAATATTATATCCCACAGGTCGCGCGGAGTTTTCAGTATAACGCCTTTTACCGGAAAGCCTGGTGAAATCCCGATAAATATTACATATATTTATGATAATGAGACCATAACTCCTTATAGTTATGAGGTAACACTGTGTGAGCCTGGAATAAGTGTCAGATTTACACCATTAGAAAAAGCAGGTTTTTTCATGTTCAGCTTCAACAACATGGTGGAGAATGGCATTATATTAAGAACTAACGGCGAGGGAGAACTGAATTATTCCGATAATAAAATTACAGGTTTTGATACATTCAATGGAGTAAAAACTTTTTTATATCTCGAGTTTGGCGAAACTCCTCAGAAAGTACTTTTCAGACAAAATGATACTTTATCGGAACTTGACTTTGCTTCAGGCAACAGAGTTTCTCTATATGCAACGTTCAACCTGCAAGGCAATCAACTGCCGGTCCGTTACGGAATTTCGTTTATAAGCCAGGAGCAGGCTGAAGAGAACTTGAAAAAGAGCATAACCACATGGAATTTTGATGAAGTGGCCTTGATTGCACGCAATAAATGGAATTCCACTTTGTCGAAAATAGAAGTCGAAGGCGGAACAGATGACCAGAGAACTGCTTTTTATACATCATTGTACCGTTGCAATGAAAGGATGGTCGATATCACCGAGGATGGGAGATATTTCAGCGCATGGACAAAGAATGTCGAACCGGCCGGCGATACGGCTTATTATACTGACGACTGGGTTTGGGATACCTATCTTGCCTTACATCCTTTGCAGATGATTTTGAATCCTTCACAACAGGATGAGAAGATAAACTCATATATTCGCAGTGCCAGGCAGTCGGGCTGGATGCCTACCTTTCCAACCGTAACCGGGGATAATCATGCAATGAACGGAAACCATTCTGCAGCAGTTATCCTCGATGCATGGAGAAAGGGAATAAGAGGATTCAATCTTGAAGAAGCTTATAATCATCTGAAAAAAACCATAATGGAAGAAACAAAACTGCCCTGGGTGAAAGGAGATACAACATGGCTCGATAAATTCTATGATGAGAATGGCTATTTCCCCGGACTTAAGAAAGGCGAGGTTGAAACCACACCACAGGTTCATCCTTTTGAAAGAAGGCAGTCGGTTTCGGTAACACTTGCAACCTGCTATGACGACTGGTGTATGGCGCAAATTGCAAAGGAGCTTGGCAAAAATGAAGATTATGATTTCTTCATCAAGAGAAGTTTGAACTACAGGAATCTTTTCAATCGTTCAACCGGTTTCTATCACCCTAAAGATAAAGACGGGAACTGGATAGATCCCTTCGATTATCGCTTCGACGGAGGTGTGGGAGCAAGGGATTATTATACAGAAAATAACGCATGGACATATATCTGGCAGCCATACCATGCCTTTGACGATTTGATTGATATGATGGGTGGACGTGAAAAGTTCGATGAAAAACTTGATGCTTTATTCACTACTCCTCTGGGCAGGTCGAAATGGCAATATTATGCTGTTTTGCCCGACGCCACAGGTAATGTAGGCCAGTTTGTGATGGGCAACGAGCCTTCTATGCATATTCCTTACCTCTATAACCTTGCAGGGAAACCATGGAAAACACAAAAACGTGTGCGTATGCTGATGAATACATGGTTCAGAAACGACTTGATGGGCGTTCCGGGCGATGAAGATGGTGGCGGACTGAGCGCATTTTATGTCTTCTCTGCAATGGGTTTCTATCCTATTACTCCAGGTATACCGGAATATCAGATAGGCAGTCCGCTTTTTAATAAAATAAGCATTCATTTACAAAATGGAAAAACATTTACTGTGATCGCAAAGAATAACAGCGATAAAAATAAATATATACAGTCGGCAAAACTTAATGGCAGAGAACTGGCAAAATCGGTTATCACCCACGACGATATTGTTCGGGGTGGAACTCTTGTTCTTGAAATGGTAGAGAGACCTAAATATGACTTGTGGGAATCAGGCGGAAAATAATAATCGTGATTATTGAATTTTAAATATTTTTGCATTGCAGGGACGTTAGCTCAGCAGGTTTAGAGCGTTTGTTTCACATACAAGAGGTCACTGGTTCGAGTCCAGTACGTCCCACTCAGTAATATTATATTATTTTTTCAAAAAGATTTTCTCTCAGCACTGTTATAAATTACTTTTTGAGCCAAATTTAGTATTGTGCGTTTAATGCGATGTCATGTTTCCCTGGCTCCATTTTTATGCCGGCTCGGATAGTAACCGAATTGTGCTTTGAAAATTCTGCTGAAATATTTTACATCGGTGAATCCTGTTTTGAACGCAGCTTCTGAGACATTATATCCGTTCTCGAGAAATCGTCTGGCAATGCCAAGTTTTATTTTTCTCGTAAATTCGACAGGGCTCGATCCGGTAAGTCCTTTCACCTTATTATAAAGAAGTGTATGACTTACAGCACAATATTCGGCAAGGGAACTTACAGTAATGTTTTTGGAATAGTTTTCCTCGACGTAGGAGACTATCCTTTTCAGAAAATCCATATCTCTGGATGATATTTTTAGCTTGTTGGCGCCTGTGATTGAATTATTGATATAATAAGCCGATACTTTAGACCTCTGGTTTATAATATTACTTGCCATGGTTTTCAGGTATTCCATATTGAACGGTTTCACTATGTATGCTTCGGCGCCTGTTTCAATGCCGGCTATCTGATCACTCATATCGGTTTTTGAAGTTACCATAATGACAGGGATATGGCTTGTTGAAAAATCTTCTTTGAGTTTCCTGGTCATCTCCATTCCGTCCATTCCAGGCATACGGATGTCGGTTATTATGGCGTCGGGGTTCAGAGTCCTGGCCAGATGAAGCCCCTCCTCACCATTTCTTGCTCCGATACATGTAAAATAAGGTTTGAGAGACTGAATTAAGTAATTTAGTATCTCGTGGTTATCTTCAATAATCAGTAACATATTTCTGTCAGATGAATCGGATAATGGTACATCATCTTCATAATTCGGAACACCGGTAATTTCCTCTGGTTGTATTCTTTCTACATTATGGAACGTTTCAGCCGGTTCAGCCTCAGGCATACCGGCGAAATGTTTCCTGCCCTCCTGTAGTCTTATTGTAAATGTGCTGCCTGTACCAGGCGAGGATGCAACAAGGATATCGCCTTTGTGTAACTTTGCAAGTTCATACGATAGCGAGAGCCCGATTCCTGTTCCTGCCAGATTATTGTTGCTCAATATTGTATATCTGGTAAAAATATCAGCAAGGTTTTTCTGCGGAATACCCGGGCCTTCATCGGTAACTGAAATATCAATAAATTTGTTCTTTTCAGCCTCCGAAATTTTAACGGATACATTTTTACCAGTGCCGGTGAATTTAATAGCATTCGAAATGATATTATATATAATTGTATCGAGTTTGTTAGGATCGGCAAAAATTTTAAACGATTCGAAATCTGAACTAAACGTATAGTTAATTCCTTTATGTCGTGCCAGAGGAACGAAGTTTTCGAATATTTCTTTTGTGAATGCCACTATGTCTATCTCACTGATTTGAAGTTCCATCTTATTGTTTTGTACTTTTCGGAAATCGAGAAGCTGATTTGTGAGTTGCAGCATTCTTCTGGCATTCTTAAGCATAATATTCATCTGCAGTTTCTTGCTTTGAGGAATCTCATCTTCTGCAAGCATGTCTTCCAGTGGGCCTATAATAAGAGTAAGTGGTGTCCTGATTTCATGGGAAATATTTGTAAAAAACTGGAGCTTGAGTTCGTTTACTTTCTTTTCAATGGCAAGAGCATTCTTGTACCGGTTAATTCTTGTTATTTCATTGTATATCAGTATTGTGGTTGTAATAAGAAGGATTGAGTACAAAATGTATGCAACAGGCGTTTTCCAGAATGGAGGTAAAATTTTGATACCGAGAGTTCTCTCGGGCGATGTGGAACCGTCGGGTCGGATTGATTTTACCCTGAACGTATAATAACCCGGCGATAGGTTCGTATATGTTGCCCTGTGTTGATTTCCAACATAATTCCAGCTGTTGTCGAAATTATCGAGCCTGTATGCATACTGGATTATATTTGGATTGATATAGTCGAGTGCCGAAAAATCAATGCTGAAACTTGACTGAGAGTATTTAAGATAAATATCATCGGAGAATGATATACTTTTTTTAAGAGGAGAATCTTTCTGACCTGTGGGCACTTCCTTGTTAAACAACATAAATCTTGTAAGCTCAACGCCTGTTTCCATCTCTCTTACAGGTAAATTCCATGGCCTGACAACCTCAAAACCGTGGTATCCTCCGAAAATCAAAGAGCCGTCGTTTTTACTGCAACATGTATTTTCTGAGAAATTATTGAATCCGAGTCCGTTAAATGTATTGAATATTTCAGTGTTTCCTGTTTCCCTGTTTATTTTAATGAGACCATTTTCGGTACTGAGCCAGATATTTTTGTCATTGTCTTCGAGTATTCCGAAAACAATATCGTATCCTGGCGGCTCACCATTCAGAAAATGTTTGAAATGCGCAACTTCGCCATCGAAACTTTCGAGCATATCCGCACCTCCACCGAAAGTGCCGAACCAGAGCTTCCCTTCGGAGTCTTCGAAGATATGAATTACATCATTGTAAATCAAACTTTTATTATCCTGCGGATTCATGAGAAATACCTTGAAATCGTATTTCCCTTCTTCTATATTTTTTCTTTCAAGAAGATTCAGGCCGAATGTTGTTGCCACCCAGAGATTTCCAGAAGAATCAATAAGAATATGTCTGACAAGATTACTTGAAAGGTTGCTGTTCTCCTGATTTATTCTTATGAATTTCAGGTTTTTTTCATGTGGATTCTTTACGAGGCTCAGTCCGTTGCCGTATGTTCCTATCCATATATTATTCATCTTATCCTGGCAAATGGAATATATGTTATTGTTTCCCAGACTTGTCTCGTCATTTTCAGAAAACTCGTAACGTCTGAAACTTATATTGGCGTAATTGCTATTAAGTTTGTCGAGCGGTTTTTCAGAAACTGAAATTCCGTATCCCTTTGAACCTAACCACAGAAATCCTTCATTATCAATGAATATAGAGTAAGTTGTATTCCTGTAGGATTTTTTCCCAATGCCAGGAAGAGAATTAAAAATCCTTACCTGGGTCATGTTGCTGTCAAAGAGATGTATTTTCCCCGATTTTGTCGCAACCCATAGGTAATTATTTTTATCTTCGAGAATTGCTCTTGCGACATTATCGAGAATATCGGAAGGTTCTTTTTCCGGAAGGAAATGTTCGAAAGCAGGGTTTTCCATAATCACTTTTTCAATGCCCCCTATAACCTGTCCTGTTCCAAGCCAGAGATGACCATATTTATCTTCAGTAACACAATGAACGAAATTCGAAGAAATTGTATTCGGGTCGTCCGGATTATTCCTGAAAAACCTGAACTTGTCATCATGCCTTTGAAATAAAGCAAGTCCGTTTCCATGAAGCCCAATCCACAGGTTGTCGCGACTATCTTCGTAAAAATATGGTCTTTCAAGATCGGTTAAAGGTTTTATTTCATCGGGCGTGAGAACATAATATTCAGATTTTAAGGTTTTTAATTCAAGGCGTGTAACTCCGAAATCAATTGCGGTAAGCCATAAGTTTCCAAATCGATCCTCATATATATTTTCGAGATTTTCGGAATGAAACTTGACAGATCTCCAGCTTTTACCTTCGTCGGTGGAAATAAAGATACCTTTATCTTTGATCGCTGCAACAATTTCTCCTGATTTCGTCCGGTACAAATGAGTTATCCATTCAGGCTTAAGGAGATAAGCTGAAGGGGATTGCTGTATACCGGAACTGATAGAAAGTTTGTCATAAACACGGATTCCGGCGTTTGTTCCAAAAAATAGTTTATCGGGCAATTCACACACTGAAGTGAAAATAGCATCTTGTAATATATTTATAAACAGAGGATTATCAGATATGAGACTATTTTTTGCAATAAAACTTAAACCGTTTCTTGTCCCAATCCAAACATTTCCATAAGTGTCGGAATATATGAAATTGATTCTATTATTGGGGATGGAATTATTTTCTGTTTCTTCAAAATGCCTTATTATGTAAGTGTTGTCGTGAGAATCATATTTCAATAAAAACAGTCCTGAAACTGAAGAACCAAGTAAAAGTATATCGGATGAATATTGCAGAAAAATTTTCATTGCCTCGTTTTTTCCTGTGAATCCCTCGTATGAAGGGATGGATGAAAATGTTTCATTAACGGAATTGAAAAAATGATAGAATCCGTCATAAGTTTCCATCCAGATAAATCCCCTATGGTCTTCCCATAATCTTGTTATACGGTTGTTTGTAAAGTTTACAGGGTTTTCTGCGCTGCTTCTGAAAATTTTGAATTCATATCCGTCGTATCTGTTAAGTCCGTTCATCGTTCCTATCCACATAAATCCTTTACTATCGAAAAGGATGCTGAAAGCCGTATTCTGCGACAGACCCTCTTCTGAACCAATGTGCTCGAACCGGAAAATATTCTGACCTTTAATCGAAGAGAGTATCGTGAACCGGAAAATTAAACAGAGCAATAATATTTTGGCAGAGAGTTTCATCAAAACTTATTATAAAACAAAATTATTAAAAAACGGGCCATTTTAAGTCATTTTATCTACCTGAAAATGATTTTTTATCTACCCTTTTAAAGCATTTAAATTTTTAACTTAGATTAATTCATTCGACTATATTTTTGATATGAAAAGAGTAATTATTATTTTAAATTTCCTTTTTGTTTTATTTCTTTCCGCATGGCCACAGGCTTCATGGATGAATGTTGCTGGCAGCGGTGCCGACCGTTCCGGAAAAATAAAGTGTACAGGAATAATAAACAATCTTATTGATACTCTTTCCGGTAAAGGTGGGGGGACGTTGTATTTTCCGGCCGGAACTTACCTGACCGGTCCTATCATCTTGAAAAGCAATATAATTCTTTATTTGGATGCCGGTGCTGTAATAAAGTTCTCGGACGACTTCGACGATTATTTGCCTATGGTTCCCTCACGCTGGGAGGATATCAGAGTAAAAAACTTCAAATCCCAGATTTATGCCTATAGATGTGAAAATATAACAATAACCGGCAGGGGCCATTTTGAAGGACAGGGGCAGAAGTGGTGGGACTTCATGCGGCAGGTTAATTCAAAGAAACAGCCTGAAAGCAAGTGGCAGGAAATATTCAAAAAAGAAAATGCAGAGCTTTTGTCACGTAATGAATATTTAAGGTCGAAGAATAATTTTCTGAGGCCGCCTATGGTCACAACTTATGAATGTAAAAACGTATTGATCGAAGGTGTCAGTTTTTCGAATCCACCTTTCTGGACAATAATGCCGGCCTTTACAGATAATATAATAATTAATGGTATTACCATTGAAAATCCTGGGAACTCTCCTAACACTGATGGGATCGATCCTTCCTCGTGTCGCAATGTGCGTATTTCGAACTGCCATATTACTGTTGGCGATGATTGTATAGTAATAAAATCGGGTCGTGATGAAGATGGCCGTGAAGCAGGGAAACCTACTGAAAACGTAACTATAACAAATTGCACTATGCTGGAAGGGCACGGTGGTGTGGTTATTGGGAGTGAGATGAGCGGAGGAGTGCGAAAGATAGCTATCTCGAACTGTGTCTTTGAAGGCACCGAACGCGGGATAAGAATAAAAACTATGCGGGGAAGGGGCGGAGTGATAGAGGATATTGTTGTTTCCAACATAGTGATGAACAACATAATTAATGAAGGAGTTTTAATAACTCTTCGCTATCAGACAACAAAACCTGAACCTTTGTCGGAGAGAACTCCGGCCTGTAAGAATGTGAGGATATCCGACCTTATTATAAGGGGAGCTCGGCGCCCGGTTGCAATTTACGGACTGGAGGAAATGGATGTATCGGGTATCTCTTTGAATAGTATGGAAGCCTCTTCACAACAGGGTATAATTATTGAAAACGTATCGGATATCAGTTTGCACGATATCAAACTCGAAATAACAGGCGGAAGTGCATTCGAAGCAAAAGACTCGAAAAAAATCAGTTGCGACAGAATCTCAGCCTCCTTGAAAACAGAGAGTAAACCATATTTCATCTTTCAAAACAGCCAGGATATAAAAGTTACAAATTGTTATCAATCCGAAATAATTAATCTTTATATGTCAGAGGATGAGAAATGTGAATCTATCTATCTGGTCAACAATATACTGCCAGGCGTAAAAATGCTTTATAATAAAAAAGGTAAAAATATAATTACAGGTAATAATTTTTTAAAGTCAGAAAACTAACCTAAATAATTAATTTCTATGAACAGGAAATTTTTTACTGTAGCTCTGGCGATTCTGCTTCTTCTTTTGTCTTACACGACAATTTACGGGCAGGCTGCCAGAATTATCACGGGGAAGGTAACCGACCAGAACGGAGATCCTCTTCCCGGTGCGAATGTTGTAGTGGCCGGTACTACCACGGCCACACAAACCGATCAGAACGGCAATTATCAACTGACAGTAGAGAACCCTGCAAGTGCCGTACTCGAATTTACATTTGTAGGGTACGGTAAACAGCAGATTCCGGTAGGTAACAAAACAACGATTAATGTCGTTCTACAGGAGGAAGCTATCGGACTTAACGAGCTTGTCGTAGTAGGCTACGGTACTGTAAGGAAAAGAGATCTCACAGGCTCAGTAGCATCAATAAAAACTAATGAGATTGTCAAAACTGCTTCTAATAATGCCCTTCAATCAATACAGGGCAAGATATCAGGGGCGGATGTCACTAAGAACAGCGGTGAATCAGGCAGCGGAATCTCAATCAACCTTAGGGGGAACAGGTCAATAAACGCATCCAACGCCCCTCTTTTCCTGGTTGACGGGATTGAATATGGCTCGACTCTCGATATCAATGCCTCCGATATTCTCTCCATCGAGGTTCTGAAGGATGCTTCCTCTACGGCAATTTACGGTACACGTGGCGCCAACGGAGTTATTATCATTACTACAAAAAAGGGAATGACTGCAGGCGAAGCGTCCAGATCGAAGGTGTCGGTTAATTCATACCTCTCATTTAACAGCCCTACCAATCTTCCAAAACTGATGAGCGTGGAACAGGACTATCGCCTGATGGCCGAACGTCAGAGGTACAACAAGGAGAAAGCCGATAGCTCATGGGGCTCTACAAAGTTGTCAGACTATCCTCCCAATGTGGTTCTTTCAAATGTTGTAAGCCCTCCTTATGAAAAATCGGTGTACCAGCTGTACCAAGAGGGTGGAGTTGACTGGTTCGATATGATACTTCGTAATAGTATGACTCAAAACTATGAACTATCGCTTACCGGAGGTGATGCCAGAACAGCTTTCGTTATTTCGCTCGGATATATGAATGAGCAGGGATTACTACGCAACGATGTGCTTGACCGTTATAACCTCAGAGTAAACGTCGATCATAAAATAAGAAAAAATCTATCGGTCGGTGCCAATATACAATATACATACCGCGACTGGGACAGGAGAGCTGATAACATCTATTCACAATTAATAAAGATGCATGCTATGGCACAACCCTATCTATCGGACGGTACAATTCTCGATCGACCTTCTGAACTTGCAACAAGTCACACAAATCCCTTGTTGAATGAAGTTGAAGGTTATTATACAAATAATACCCTGAGAAACAGACTATTCGGTAATCTATACCTCGACTGGGAAATAATCAAAGGTTTGACATTCAGATCGGTATTTGGAGTGGACCAGCATGGATACCGCACAGGAACTTATGAAGATTATATGTGTACTTCAAATTATCAGTTTGGCCGTGGCTCTTCATTTTCGGCAACAAACGGTCAATCACTGGGATATACATTTGAGAACACTCTGAATTATAAATTCAATATAGGTGAAATAAATGAGATTCAGCTCCTTGCAGGTCAAAGCGCCAAACAGGATATTTCTGAAACTCATGGAGTCTCAGGTATAGGAGGATTTGACCATTATATTGTAAACTCTTTTTACGATTTGACATTTATTCCGACCACAGGCCGAAATATTTCGAATTCCTATGTGCAGAGCAATATGCTGTCTTTCTTCGGGAGAGTTAATTATAAACTCTTGAACAGATATCTTCTTACTGCTACATTAAGGGCCGATGGTTCTTCTGTTCTTGCTGAAGGACATAAATGGGGATACTTCCCTTCGGTAGCGGCTGCATGGGTTTTATCGGAAGAATCATTTCTCAGAGATGTGGAAATCATCAATAACCTTAAACTTCGTATAAGCTGGGGTCAGGCAGGTAATGCGGCTATCGATCCCTACAGAACACTTACTTTGCTGGGCTCAGATAAAGTTCCATATACTTTCGGTAATACCCTTGTTCAGGGTCAGGTTCCTGCCAACCTTGGTAATCCTGACCTGACATGGGAGACAACTTCAACGTATGATGCAGGTGTTGATTTATCATTTTTAAAGGAACGTATTTCTGCAACGGTTGATGTTTATTATTCCAAAACTACCGACCTGCTGCTTTATAAAGGACTTCCTGCCTCATCAGTTTACCCGCAGGTAATCGAAAATGTCGGAACCACTGAAAATAAAGGCGTTGAAGCATCACTGAATCTGAGAGTGATAGAAAAAAAGAATTTCTCATGGCTTGCTGACCTCAATTTTTCGATGAACAGGGATAAAATAATATCGCTTGCAAGCGGCGAATCGAGAGATGTTTCGAAACCGGATGAAGCCCTTGTGGTAGGCGAACCCGTAAGAGCATTCTATAACTATGAGGCCGACGGCTGCTGGAAAATCGATGAAGCAGCTGAGGCTAAAATATATGGTAAAATACCCGGCGCAATCAAAATAGTTGACAGAAATAATGATAATGTCATAAATGATCTCGATAAAAGGCTATATAATAAAAGTCCGAAATTCGTAGCCGGATGGAACAACACGTTCAATTATAAAGGTATTTCCCTTTCTGCTTTAATGTATGCTCGTGTGGGACAGTGGATAAGATATGACTATAACCTTGCCTACAAACCTACAGAACAGGACGGCTCACCTGCTGTTGACTTCTGGACACCGGAAAATCAAAATGCAAAATTTCCGCGACCAGGAATAGTTTCACAGAACGACATGCCGGCACTCGGTTTTGAAAATGCCAGCTTCTTCAAGATAAGAGAACTTACTCTCGGTTATTCATTGCCCCCAAGAATCATAAATAAAGCCGGTATTTCTAATTTACGGATTTACGGCTCACTCCAGAATTTTTTCACATTCAGCAATCTGGATAACTATGACCCTGAAAGAGGAGGCGCTATTTCACACCCACTGGCAAAACAGATGGTATTTGGCATAAACCTCGACTTTTAAAATTTAAAAACATGCAACGATGAAAACCGGATTAAAATATTTAAGCGCATTGTTTGTAGTGCTGATGACAGCAAACATTGCATGTACCGATTATCTTACGGAAGTAAACAGAACAGGTTCAACTGAAGATATTATTTATTCTACAAAATCAGGTCTGGATGGTCTGCTTGGCGCAAGTTATTCTTACCTGAGAGGATGGTACGGGAAAGAGGCTGCATACGGATTGAGCGAATGCGGAACCGACCTCTGGCTTACCGGATATGATAACAGACAAAAAGTACTCGTTGATTATTCTGGAATAACCCCTGAAGTTGCAACAAGTACGAAAGAGACCATGAACGCATGTTTCGATGAGTACTGGGAACTCTTTTATACGGCTATCAATACTGTAAACACGGGATTGAAAAATGTGCCTCTGGTTCCGGATAATACCTTGAGCAGCGCCGATAAAAATGTGTATATAGGAGAACTGAAAGCACTTCGTGCACTATATTACTGGCATCTTGTTGAAACATGGGGTCCCGTTCAAATCAACAGAGAGCCTGTTAATAGCGTATCAACGGAAGCCAGGCGCGATTCTGAACAAGATGTTTATAACTTCATGCTCGAAGATATTGATGATGCTATCACCAGGCTGGCAGGAAAGACTACTAAGACAGGCCATATAAATATATGGGCCGCCAAAGCTATAAAAGCACGACTGCTTTTGTATAAAGCCAGTAAATTCAATGATAATCAGGCATATATAGATGCTGCAGCTACAGCCGATGAGGTTATATCGGGCAGCGGACTGTCGTTTTATTCAAACTATGCCGATTGCTGGAGCGGCGCTAATGAGAACGGAATAAACAACAAAGAGGTGATATGGTGGGTTGACTATTCAGAGGTGCTCGAAAACAATATTCTTTCTCCACGTTTAAAACTGGATGCTTCAGGTAATCAGATGAGATGGTCGCAGATGATCCTAAGAAACAGTGCAAATACAATAGGGGGAAATGCAGCCCATCTTATGTTCGTTGGAGTATGGAATATGGTTCCCGGCCTTACTTCAATTCTGATAAGAACAGATACAGAAGCAAAGAAGGTGCTTTCATACCAGGGGAAAACATTTAATCTCGGGACTGCTTATCAACCTTATAGTAAAGGATTTACAAGATATGTCCCTTCAGGCTATCTGCTCGACCTTTTCAATGACGAAACCGACCAGAGATATCAGGCCTCGTTCCGGGATGTTTATTATGTTGCACCCGAGCTTCAGGCTGCCTTTACAGCAGGAACTGCTACACCTCCATCAGGATATGCAAATATGAGGGATACTGCTATTTACTTGTCTAAGAAGGATGCGACGGCCGGACAGATAAGTCGCGCTGCAAACAGATATGTCCTGTTCTCAAGAACCGATGTCGGCAATTCCGCTGCAAAACCACTCTACCAGGATGCAGCCGGTACACTGCCCACTATTGCCACAGGAACATCGGGAAATGAAAACTTCAAAGGAAACAGAATGTATATTCAGCTAAAAAAATTCGACGATTATACTGGCTCTATAATAAGAGACTTATGCTCAAGAGATGCATTTGTATTCCGGCTTTCTGAAATGTACCTTATTGCCGCTGAGGGCTATATGATGTCCGGCCAGACGGCAAATGCCATCGCCAGGCTTAACACTTTGAGAACGGCCCGCGCAAAGGCAGGAAAATCGAACGTTCTTTCACCAGACGAAGAAACCGCCGTAAATGCTAAAGATATTAACGTCATCCTCGACGAACGTGGAAGAGAGCTTTGCGGTGAACAACAGAGATGGTTCGACCTCAAACGTACGGGGAAACTGCTCGATCGTGTAAAACAATATAACGGAAGCGCTAAAAACAATATTAAAGATTTCCATACTCTGAGGCCTATCCCTCAGCCACAGATGGATGCCGTAACAAATAAAACAAGCGGACCAGATCCTAAAGGCTTCTGGCAGAACCCGGGGTATTAGAAAAACAGGTTGGTTAGTGGGTTATCAGGAGGATTACAGTATGATGCTGAATAGCTTGAATACTGTAATCCTCTTACCTTTTATTTTCGGCTTAATAACCAACTCTTCATTCTTAAAGCAAAACATAAACATTATGATGATTTTTTAATAACATTTTTTTATTAAATTAAAGAACATTTAATATATATTGTTATGTATAAAAAACTGATTTTTTCATTATTGATTATTACAAGTGCCTGTAATCTTCAATCACACCAAACAAAGAAGAATGATAATGAAGTGAAATGGCAGGTCAGAATGGCAAATACAGTGATGGCACAAGCCGACAGTCTGATTCATTATGTTCCGGGCACCCCCAAATGGGCTTATGATGTTGCTTTTCTCGGTATGGCAATAGACAGGCTTGGGAATATTGACCCAAAATATTCGAAATATATGGAAGACTGGGTGAATTACTTTGTCAATGAAGATGGCTCTGTTAAAGATTACAAAATAAGTGAATACAATCTTGACCGTATATTCCCGGGCCGACTTGTAATTACTGTTTATAAGAGAAATCCTCAGCAGAAGTATAAAATTGCAATAGATAATTTTATTGAACAATTAAAAACGCATCCGAAGACTAAATCAGGTGGCTATTGGCATAAGTTGATTTATCCATGGCAGATGTGGCTCGACGGAATATTTATGGGTTCGACATTTATGGCTCAGTATGCAAAGGAATTCAATGCTCCGGAATGGTATGATGTTGCAACTTCTCAGACAAAAATGATATATGAAAAGACTCTTGACAAAGAATCAGGCCTTCTGATGCATGCCTGGGATGAAAGCCGCACACAGAAATGGTGCGACCCTGCAACAGGGAAGTCACATTATCCATGGAGCAGGGCAATGGGCTGGTATATTATGGCTATTGTTGATATACTGGATTGCCTTCCGGCAGATCATCCCGACAGGGATGACCTGATAGAAATTCTTCAGAAAACATGTGATGCTCTTCTTAAAGTACGGGATTCAAAGACAGGGTTATGGTACCAGGTGTTGAACATGGGAGGGAGAGAGGGTAATTATATAGAAGCATCCGGCTCTGCAATGTATATTTATGTGTTTGCAAAAGGAGCAAGGCTCGGATACCTCGATAAGAAATACAGGGAAATTGCCTCCAGGGCATTCGATAATTTTATTAAAGAACTTGTTACAACAGATGCAGAAGGTATGGTAACGATCCACAATATATGTGGTGGCTGCGGCCTTGGAGGAAATCCTTACAGAGACGGTTCTTATGAATATTATGTAAACGAAAAAAGATACGATAATGATACTAAAGGGGTTGCGCCCTTTATCCTTGCAGCAATCGAACTCGACAGGTAAGAAGTAATAAATTTTTCATTATTTTTAACATAAAATAATGAAAAATGAAACATTTGTTTGCACCTTTCGTATTATTAATTATAGTAGCATCATTTAGCCAGGTCCTTTATACTCAGGAACTAAATAATAGCTCCGGGATGTTCCTCTGGTATCGCAGGCCTGCGGCCGACTGGAATGAGGCTCTGCCCATAGGAAACGGGCGAATGGGAGCAATGGTTTTCGGCAATGTCAACCATGAACGAATTCAGATTAATGAAGAAAGCATCTGGGCAGGGATGAAAGTCGAAAATCCCGATGCAGATGCCCGCGAATATCTTCCGTTAATCCAGAAAAAACTTCTAAACGGCGAAATCAAAGAGGCGATGGATCTTTCGGAGAAACATTTGCGGAGCAACCCAATGCGTATTCGTTCATATCAGCCTCTTGGAGATATTTATATTGATTTTTTCAACTCAAGTCGTAATATCCCCAAAGAAGAAAATTACCGTCGTGAGCTTAATCTTGAAACCGGCATTGCAACAACATCCTATTCTCTTGATGGAATATCATATACAAGAGAAATCTTTGTATCGGCTCCCGACAATGTGATTGTGATAAAGCTTTCTGCAAATCAGCCCGGTAAACTTACTTTTAGACTCTCGCTCGGCCGCGAACAAGATGCCGTTGTTACACCAGTAACTTCAGATGAGCTATTGCTTACAGGTCAGATAGTTGACTTGCCGGAAAAAGAAACATGCCCGCCCGGGTTGCACATGAAATTTGCTGCCTGTATCATTGGAAAGAACAGAGGAGGAACAATGACAGCCATAAATAACAGTTTTTATGTAGAGAATGCTGATGAAGCTGTATTTTATCTTACTGCAGCAACAGATTATAACTTTTCGCTGCTCGATTATGACCGTTCCATCGACCCGGTAAAGAAATGCAGTTCAATTCTGGAGCCTGTTAAAAGCAAGACGTACGAAGCGATTAAAAACTCTCACATAAAAGAACATTTATCAATGTTTAACAGGGTTTTTTTCACTCTTGGTGAAGATGCCCGGTCGGATATTCCCACCGACCAGCGCCTGAAGGAAGTAAAAGAAGGGAAAGAGGATAAAGGCCTTGCCGTTCTTCAGTTTCAGTATGGTCGTTATCTTCTTATGGGTTCGTCCCGTGCCCCCGGTATCCTTCCAGCCAATCTGCAGGGTATATGGAACAAGGATATGAACGCTGCGTGGAACTCCGACTATCACACTAATATAAATTTACAGATGAATTACTGGCCAGCCGAAGTTTGCAATCTTTCGGAAACCGTTATTCCGCTTTCGAATCTGATAAACCACCTTCGCCAGCCTGGCCGCATCACTGCTGAAAAAACTTATAACTCAAAAGGGTGGACAATGAACCACCTTACCGATGTATTTGGACGTACTTCAATATGCGACGGAGTAGGGTGGGGTACTTTCCCTATGGCAGGCCCATGGCTGGTACTGCATCAGTGGGAACATTATCAGTTTACACAGGATAAGGAATATCTTAGAAATGAAGCATGGCCTTCGATGAAAGAGAGCGCCGAGTTTGTACTTGGATTCCTGATTAAAGATAAAAACGGAAAGTGGGTGACAGCGCCGTCAAATTCACCGGAAAACAGTTATAAGCTACCAAACGGTGAAAGATATAATCTTACTTATGGAGCTACAATTGATATCCAGATAATACGGGAATTACTTACTGCATGCATTAAAACATGCGAAATTTTGGGAGAGGATAGAGAATTCATGAATAAATTAAAACTGGTGCTAAAAGATTTACCCCCAAACAGAATAAGCAAACGTTACGGGATAATTCAGGAATGGATTGAGGATTATGAGGAAGTTGAACCGGGTCACAGACATATATCACAGCTTTTCGGACTCTATCCCGGAACACAAATTACAGCCGCCAATCCGGAACTTTTCGAAGCGGCCCAAAAAACCATCGAGCGACGCCAGACGTATGCGGTAAAAGGACAGGGCTCTTCTACCGGATGGAGCAAAGCCTGGATGGTGAATTTCTTTGCGAGACTTAATGATGGAAATGCCGCATGGAGCAAGATTCTGGAGCTTCAACGTGAAAAAACACTGAACAATCTGTTCGATAACCATCCTCCTTTTCAGATTGACGGAAATTTCGGGTTGACAGCAGGAATAGCCGAGATGTTATTACAATCGCATAGCGGTGAAATAGAACTTCTGCCCGCACTGCCTCAGGCCTGGAGCAACGGAAAAATATCCGGATTGAGAGCCAGAGGAAATTTAGAGGTTGATATCACATGGGAAAATAACCGGCTGAAAAATGTTGTTCTTAAATCGAATGAAGATAAATCTGTTACTGTAAAATATGGAACTTTGAAAGCAAGACATAAGATAAAAAAAGACGTACCACTGAAACTGGATAATAATTTAAAAAGAATAGTTTAATTTTATGCACTTCTTGAAGTTTTGTAAGTAATTTATGAAGAATGAATTGAAATTGAGTTTTTCAGGAATCTAATATTATTGTTTATTATGAAAAAAATCTTTGCTTTATTTCTGGTTTCGGGTCTTTTTGTTTTCTTGCAGTGCGGTCAGAAAGAATATGACTGGAAAATCTGCGAAAACCCCATACTTACTGAATGGGCTTTAAAAGTTGACCCGCTCAAACCATGGCCAGAATATCCAAGGCCCGATATGGTGCGTAACGAATGGCTGAACCTTAATGGATTATGGGATTATGCCGTAACCCCTAAGGGAACAAAACCTGAAAACTGGGAAGGTAAAATACTTGTCCCTTTCCCTCTGGAATCGGCACTTTCGGGAGTTAAGCGCCGTATTACCGGAAACGAAAACCTGTGGTACAAAAACACTTTTTCTCTGCCCGGAAAATGGAAGAATAAAAAAATCCTTTTGAATTTTGAAGCGTCCGACTGGGAAACAAAAGTATGGATCGACGGAAAAGAAGCAGGGGTTCACAAAGGAGGATATGATCCATTCTCTTTTGAGATATCGGGGCTATTGAATAAAGGAGCTACTCACGAAATTATGGTGTGCGTGTGGGACCCGACCAGCGATGGACCTCAGCCCCGCGGGAAACAGGTGAATAATCCAGGCGGAATCTGGTATACTCCAACCACAGGGATATGGCAGACAGTTTGGCTTGAGCCTGTTAATGAAAATCATATTTCATCGTTTCGGACTGTTTCCGATATTGATGCTAAAACTCTGTCGTTTGTTGTAAATTCATCGGAAAATAATGGTACGGTTGAAATAAAAGTCTCGTCAAATGGGAAATCTATAGCCGAAAAATCTGGCTTGTCAGGATCTGAAATAAAACTCGACATAAACGAACCGATTCTCTGGAGCCCGGATAATCCATTTCTTTATGATGTTTCAATAGTTCTTAAAACAGACAATAAAGTTTCCGACGAAATTACTTCTGTGGCAGGAATGAGAAAAATCTCTCTTGGGAAAACAAAGGATGGTTTCACAAGGATTTTGCTCAATAATGAATTTATGTTTCAGATCGGACCTCTCGATCAGGGATTCTGGCCCGACGGTCTGTATACTCCGCCTACCGACGAAGCTATGATTTATGACCTGCGGATGATAAAGAAAATGGGATTCAATATGCTGCGAAAACATGTTAAAGTTGAAAACAGAAGATTCTATAACTGGTGCGATAAAATGGGAATTCTTGTCTGGCAGGATATGCCCAGTGGCGACAAATCTATAGGAGGAAACATGCCCGATATAACAAAAACTGCCGAAGCCGGAGAACAGTTTGAATTTGAATTGAAGCGGATGATCGAGACGAAGTATAACCACCCTTCGATTATCATTTGGGTACCTTACAATGAAGGATGGGGTCAGTGGGATACTGAAAGAATTACTGAGCTTATTAAGGATTATGATAATACCAGACTTGTTAATAGTGCTTCGGGGTGGACCGACAGGGGAACAGGAGATATAAAAGATATTCATACCTATCCAAACCCGGGATGCCCTGAACCTGAAGAAAAGAGAGCTATCGTGGTGGGTGAATACGGTGGACTTGGTTACCCTGTGAGAGATCATACATGGGAAGCAACAAACTGGGGATACAGAACATTCGAAGATACAATTCAGTTGTTGAGTACTTATGAGTTATATATCGATCGTATCTACCGGTGTGTAAACAAAAATGGACTGAGTGCAGCCGTTTATACTCAGACTACTGATGTTGAAACTGAGACAAACGGATTGATGACATACGATAGAAAGGTGGACAAGATGGGTGTCGATAATGTTGCAAGAGCAAACAAAGGTATGACTCCACCTGTGCTCGAGAGAACCATTCTTGTATTTTCAGATGAGTTTCCTGTTGTTCTTTCGAGCCATAACCCGGAAGCAAAAATCTTTTATACACTCGACGGTACCGAACCGGATGTTAATTCAACTCTTTATACTGCACCATTTTCAGTAAATAAATCATGTGTACTGAAATCTTTTGCACAATATGACACTGGAAAAAGCAGAACTGTCTCTTATAACCTTGTAAAAAAGGAAATTATCCCGGCAGCTTTTACAGGCAAATACAAAAATGGTCTCAGTGCAAGAATATTCACCGGAGAATTCACAGCAATACCTGATTTTGACAAGCTTACACCGGCTAAAACTGTAATATCCGAAGCGGTTAACCCAAATATTGCCGAATTGAAAGAAAACTTTGCAATTGCCTTCGACGGATACATTCGTATCCCCGAAGATGGAGTCTATGGCTTGTTTATTAATTCAGACGACGGTAGCAGATTGGTGCTCGACGATACTCTTGTGATTTCAAATGACGGAGTGCACCCAAGAGCTGTGGAAAAAGGAGATTATTTTTCGCTTGGCAAAGGATATCACAAACTGCATATCGGATATTTTCAGGGAGCCGGAGGAAGACCAGTATTGAGATTTAACTTTGAAACGCCGGATAAACCCAGAACACAGGTGCCGCCAGAATGGCTTTATCATTAGACTGTTTCTAATATGAAATGGTTCATGTCATTAATTCGCATGAACTGTAATTTTGCCATTAATGCCAAAATCGCATCAATTCATGAATAATGCTAATTTGTTAGTCAATTAGATGATTTTCAGGCAATAATTTAATTTCTACTTTATTCCGAAAAGTTTGCAGATATGCCTGTTATATAGATTATCATAAACACATCCGGCAATGATATCCTTATATCTATCGAGAAGGGAGAGGTATTCATCCAACCTTTCGGCTGCAAGCTTATATGCCACATGAATAAGCTGCCTCATATCGGGATTATAGTCGGGACAGGAAGTATCGTGTCTTAAGGAATATGCAAATTTCCTGCTATCCCATTCATTAACATCCTCTTTTGAAGGAAGATTTTCTCTTCTGATATCAATGACATCCGAATATGGCGCACAGAGCTCATCAATTTTTTCGAGCGATTTAATGTAAATTTCCTTTACGAATTTCAGTGCGTCTCCTCCTGCAAGAGCAAGTCCGGTAACTTCTTCGAGCCATGTTGTGCCTGCAGTTTTTAAGTGGATTCCGGCATCGTATTTTTTGATTATTCTTCCTATGTATGGATAAATGGCAAACTTATCTGAGCCGGAATGGACGCTTATTTTAAGATTTTCCTGTAGTTTAAATTGTTTTATTGCCTGTTTTATTACAAGCAGATCCGATTCGAATTCAAGTCCGAAAAGTTCGGGATTACCCACATAATCAACTCCTTTATTGAAACGTCCCTGGAATTTCGGAGCTATTGTCTGAAGTGGAATTTTTTCGATTCCGAGCATCATAAGGATGAAATAGAGTTCAACAGGACTTTGAGGTTCAGGAACTTCATCCATCGAGATTTCCGTTACAAAATTACCTTTTCCTTTTGCTCTTTCAATTTTACGATATATGACTCCGGCCATTTTAGTAGCAAACAGATATTTTTCGGCAATCTGTTTTAGGAACGGTACGGTTATTGAAAATGGTTTGGGAATGCCCTGGATAGTAAGTTTTCCTCTGAATTCTCTGGTTTTTTCGAGGAATGCCTTAATATCTTCTTCTCCTGCTTTATGACCAATATATGCAGCAACGTCTATGGTAAAGAAATCGGATGCCTCGATGAACTTGTTCACAGTATCGAAGCTGATATGGTCGGCATCGACAAAATAAGGTTTATTGAACTTTAAAGCTTTTACTGCAGCATCAGCTTCTTTCCTCACGTCCTCTGGCCGTGTGCCTATAATGGAATGTTCCCGGTTCGATTTGTTCCATACCGGTGTAATATCTATACCTTTTTTCCCTGCTTCAATAATTGCCCTGAGTTGTGCAGATCCCTGACGACCAAATCTGTCGCCGATTCCCATTGAATATTTTCCTGTTTTTTTCATATAAAATCAATGATTATTTAATGATTATTTAAAAAGAAATCAACATTTTCGGATGTTATTATATCAACCGGAAGATAATCTAATTTTTCCGGCATCCTGATGAGAGAGAGATACTCGAAGAGTTTTTTGACAGCTCTGTAAGTTTGTTCTTCAGGTCTCTGGCCGATAATAAATTTTATTTTACCTTCCTTCAGACATCCAACATTTTTATCGAGCAGGTCATAGCCAATCACATTTATTTGATATCCCGAAGAGTGCAAGTATTCTGCTATGCTGAATGACTTTGAACCTGTTACAAACACTGTTGAAATGTCAGGATTTTTAAATAAAATACCGTCAAGTGAATTATTAACAATTTCCTTTTCAATGCCAGGTATATTTAGCATTACCATCTTGTGGTTATTTTTATCTGAATCTTCAAAGAAGCTAAGGAATCCTTCTGTCCTTTTGTTCAGATGGTGCATATTTTGAAGGTTTTTAGCTATATTCACTATCATAATATCTTTTCCGGCCGGTGTTACGAGGCTGGCAAGCTGACCTGCCACTCTGCCGCTACTAAAAATCTCTTCTCCTATATATGCGAGAAAGTCGGTTTCGGTGAGATAATTATCCACAAAAACAAAAGGTATTTTTTCTTCTTTAAGAGTGTTACAGAAAGTTATCGATTCTTTCCTGAATACAGGTGCAAGCAATAAGCCGTCAGGATTTTGTTTTAGCACTTCTTCTGTTTTTTCAATAAAGCTTTTCTCGTCGTTAAGGTCGAAAGTAAACTGTTTGAGAGTCACAGGGAATTGCTCAAGTTCGGCCATTGCCTTTTCCATTCCTTCTGGATGTTTGCTCCAGAATGTATTCTCTCCGGTTGACGAAGGCAGAAGAGATATCAGGTTGAATGCTTTTCTTGTCTTCAGAGCTCTGGCCATTATATTGGGTGTGTATTTCAGGTCGTCGGCTATTTTCAAAACCTTTATTCTGGTATTTTCGGCGACCTGTCCCCTGTTGTGCAAAACCCTGTCGACAGTACCGATTGAAACGCCTGCCAGAGAGGCAATGTCTTTCAGCCTTGCTTTCTTACTGAACATATCGGAAAGTAAAAAGAATCATCAGAGTTCGACTTTTTTGTTTTTCGGTGCGAATACGTTCATTATTATCCATGCGAGGATATATGCGCTGGCGGCAATAGTAAACATTACAACATATCCTGTTTCAATATGGCCTGCCCTCTTATAAAAGTCAATGATGAATCCTGCGAAATATGAGACACCAAGGCCGCCCAGAGCGCCTGCCATGCCTCCTATACCTGTTACTGAGCTGACTACTCTTTTTGGGAATGCATCCGAAACAGTTGTGAAGATATTTGCCGACCAGGCTTGATGTGATGAAGCGGCAAGAGCGATCAGGCATACGGCGCCCCATGTGCTTATTGAAGGAGATGCAGCAAATGCTATAGGCGTTACAAGAACTGCAAAAATCAACATTGTTATGCTTCTGGCTTTGAAAGGAGTCATTCCTTTTTTAATCATATATGATGAGAGCCATCCGCCGAATATACTGCCAACTGTTGTAGCTGTATAAATAAATGCAAGCGGCAGTCCGAATGACACGACATTAAGTCCGGTACCTCTTACTTCAGCCAGCCAGCCCGGTATCCAGAAAAGGTAAAACCACCAGATGGGGTCAGTTAATGCTTTGCCAATGAAAAATAGCCATGTCTGACGATATTTTAGAAGTTTTCCCAGAGGAACTTGTTCCTGAGGTTCGTTTTGTTCATCAATGTCACTTTTAATATATGCGAGTTCTTCAGGAGTGAGTTTTTTCTTTTTTTCAGGCACTTCATATATCAAAAACCAGAAGATAATCCAGATAAATCCCAATGCGCCGGTAATGATGAATGCGGCTTGCCAGTTCCATACAGCAACTATTGCCGGAACGGCAAGAGGAGCAACAATTGCCCCTATATTTGTACCGGAATTGAAAATGCCAGTGGCAAGGGCGCGTTCTTTTTTTGGAAACCATTCGGCAATGGTCTTATTTGCTGCAGGAAAGTTTGCCGATTCACCAAGTCCCAGAAGTGATCTCCAGAATCCGAATCCAAGTGCCCCTTTTGCCAGAGCATGCCCCATTGCGGCAATGCTCCAGATAATTACTGCAATTCCATACCCGATCTTAGTTCCAAACTTATCAATAAACCTACCGGTCAGTAACATACCGAAGGCATAAAAGAACTGAAAAGCCATTACTATGTAAGAATAGGTTTTTTCTCCAATATTCAAGTCGCTTTCCAGCATGGGTTTAAGTATCCCTATTACCTGTCTGTCGATATAGTTTATTGTTGTTGCAAAAAAGATAAGCGCACAGATTGTCCATCTGTAATTACCGATTTTTTTTATTTGTTCTGTCATAGGAATAAAGTTAACTGGTTAATACTGCTTAATTAATTTTCATATCCGGAATAATTATGTTATTTATCAATAATTAGCAGGATTTTATACATTATAAGTGGTCGAAGCTGTTGTTCCGCCGCGGCCGGTCCAGTTGGTATGGAAGAACTCGCCTCTTGGCCGGTCGATTCGTTCGTATGTGTGTGCTCCGAAATAGTCTCTTTGAGCCTGTAAGAGGTTTGCCGGAAGCCTTTCACAGCGGTAACCATCGTAATAATTCAAAGCTGAGCTAAGTGCAGGGACAGGCATCCCATTAACAGATGAAGTTGCAATAACATTTCTCCAGCCGTTCTGGGCATTTTCGATTTTTTCTTTAAAGAACGGGTCAAGAAGAAGGTTCGTAAGTGCTGGATTCTTATCGAAAGCTTCTTTTATCCTTCCAAGGAATGCTGACCTAATGATGCATCCGCCACGCCACATAAGAGCAATGCCTCCATAATTTAAATCCCATTTATATTCTTGAGCGGCCGCTCTCATTAATACATAGCCCTGTGCATAAGATACAATCTTTGAAGCATAAAGAGCTTCTCTCAAATTATGTATAAATTTTATTCTGTCGCCGTTAAATGCCGGTTTTGGCCCTTTAAGAATTTTTGAAGCGACCACTCTCTCATCTTTCATTGACGAAAGACAGCGTGCAAAGACAGCTTCGGCAATAAGTGTAAGTGGAACACCAAGGTCGAGAGCTGTGATACCGGTCCATTTACCTGTTCCTTTCTGCCCGGCTGTATCGAGTATTTTGTCAATAAGCGGTTGCCCGTCAGAGTCTTTAAAAGCAAGAATATCTCTGGTAATCTCAATAAGGTAACTATTCAGTTCCCCTTCGTTCCATTCTTTGAATACATTATGCATCTCGTCAGGAGTCATGCCGAGCATATCGCGCATAATATGATAAGCCTCACAGATGAGCTGCATATCGCCATATTCAATTCCATTATGAACCATTTTCACGAAGTGTCCGGCTCCGTTTTCTCCCACCCAGTCGCAGCAAGGCGTTCCATCCTCAACTTTTGCAGCTATAGCCTGGAATATCGGTTTTACTTCAGGCCATGCGGCTTTTGAACCACCAGGCATAATTGAAGGACCAAGAAGTGCACCTTCTTCACCGCCTGAAACTCCTGTTCCAATATAAAGAAGGCCTTTGCTCTCAACATAGGCAGTTCTACGGTTAGTATCCTGAAAATGAGTATTACCTCCGTCAATTATAATATCTCCCTTTTCCAGATGCGGAAGAAGGAGTTCGATCATTTCGTCAACGGCATTTCCTGCTTTTACCATTAACATTACTTTTCTCGGTTTTTTTAATGTAGCCACAAACTCCGGGATTGAATGAGCACCAACAATATTTTTCCCTTTAGCCCTTCCATTGATGAAATCATCAACTTTCTGTATAGTTCGGTTATAAACCGTTACTCTGAACCCTTTGCTCTCCATATTGAGAACAAGATTCTCACCCATTACGGCAAGTCCGATTAAGCCTATATCTGATAGATTGTTCATAATTTAATAGTTTATCGTTTTACGTTTTACGTTTTACGTTTATCGTTTATCGTTTTCTTCCTCCACCTACTTCGTCATGCTTTGCGGCACTGCGTAGGCCAAAGTCCATAGCCGAAGTCGGAATGTTTTTCAATTTGCATTTTACATTTTTCAATTTTCAATTTCCCTTTGTTCCCATCTCTCCTTCATTATTTTTCTAAAGTTCCTGAATAATACTCTTTTACAATTTCATCCATCACCCTGCTTGTTCTTGCCGCAGTTATTCCGGTACTTACAGCTTTCCCCTTATTAAGTAATTCATTTACGACCTGCGAAATCAGAAAATATTGAACATGTTCAGGCCTTTCATTGATATATTCCCGTGTGCCGTAGTTGTTTATAAGAGAGATAGGTTCGAATGAAAAGGTCGAAAATTTAATATGTCCCTTTTCTCCAAAAATTTCAATTATATCCCGGTTTGATGAATTGTGCAGATTGAAGCACCATGTTCCGGAAGCAATAATGTTTTCATAGAAAGTCAAAATAGCTGAGACAAAATCTTCTGCCTTATACAGACCTCCCTGGTTAACAGCTACTGATTTCACTTTTTCGACAGGTCCGAAGAGAAAATCGAGATAATCGAGCTGGTGCGATCCAAGGTCGAAAAAATGGCCCCCGCCTGCAATTTCGGGATCGACACGCCACGACAGCTTTCCTGAACGCTCGTCGTCGGAAGGGGCTTTAAACAGTTCGATGTTTATAAATCTTACCCTTCCTATTGCTCCGTTTTCAATAAGTTCTTTTACTTTAAGAAACCCCGGCAGAGTGCGGCGATAGTAAGCAACAAATACAGGCAGTCCATACTTTTCAGCCGTTTCATTTATCATCATGCACTCTCGATAGCTGGTTGCCATTGGTTTTTCAATATAAACAGGTTTGCCTGCAGCTAAAGCCTTAATTGCATATTCGGTATGACTTCCTGGAGGTGTTGCAATGTATATTGCATTTACTTCTGGATCATATATGAGTTCATCGGCATTATTGTAGAACCGTGGGACATTATGTCTTTTTGCGTAATCCTCTGCAAGAGCGAGGTTTCTTCTCATTACTGCAACAAGCTGGGAATCAGGAATTTTATTGAAGGCAGGACCGCTTTTCACTTCAGTAACATTACCACAGCCTATGATGCCCCATTTTATCATTTGTCCTGTAAATTAATTATTAAGCCTTTCTTTTGATGCCCATAGGCCAATAGCAGGATTGGAAATATAAAAAATTTCTTCTCCGTCGGGCATGATATTAATTCCCTCTTTGAGTTTTTCAGGATTGTACTTTACAATCATCTCGGCGGGATTGCCATATCTGAACCCGGCAGATTCAATTTCTTCCCTTGTAAGATGTCCGGGGCAGTATATTATAGAGAATCTGCCTTCAGAACTTCCGTGAATAAGATGTGCAGCAGCGCTGAGATTATTCTGGAGTTCTCTGTTTTCGTCGAGAGCTTTCAAAGTGCAGGGTGTGCCCTTATATCCGTACTTTCTTATCAGTCTGTCAATTTCTTTATCTTCGCCGAATTCCTTCACACCCGGTGCAAGGACTATCAGTTCACCTTTATCGGCCATAGCCATCCTTGTACGGTAAATGCTTTTGTTCCCAAGCCATGTACTTTTATATTCTTCCGGATCCAGATATACAATCACTTTTGAAAGAGGTTTTTCAAGCACTGTAAAATTTACTCTCAAAGAAAGATCGGAAGCAAGTTTGAATGCGTCGTAGTTGTCGCCTATATATAGACCTCGCGTAACAAGTTTTCCCGTTTCATCCCTGCCCACAACCGTAAGTACATAGACAATAGGTAAATCTGAAAGAAACTTTGAAACTGCATAGTTCAGCAACTGTCTTACAGGATTATCGGCTTTACCAAGAAGTCTTTCAATTCCATAAACAGCTCCGATAAAATGGCTTTTATTGATGCCTTCTGCCCCGCCTGTCCCCACCAGGATATTCTTTGTATAATTAGCCATACCGGTTACTTCATGAGGAACGACCTGACCTACAGAAATAATAAGGTCATGGCCACCGTTTCGTAAGAGTTTGTTTACCTGTGCCGGCCATGAATAATTCAGTTTTCTTTCCGTTATTTCCGATATGTATTCTCCCGGCACGATTCCTGCTGTAACAACATCATTTCGCCAGTCGTGAACCCTGAAAAGGTTCTTTGGAATTCCCGGATACATTGTATCAATCTCATTGATAGTCATCGGATTATGTGTTCCAAGTGCCGGTAATACATCCGATAAATATTTTTGGTAATAATCATATATATAACATGTTAATTCACCGGCTCTGGAGTGGTATCTTGTAAAATCAGGAGGCACTACCATCACTTTTCTTTTTCCACCAAGTTTTTTAAGTGCCGTGTATAATCCATTTTTAAGATCTTCTGGTCCCAGAACACTCTTTTCAGAACCGGTACCATAATAAATCATATCTTCCAATGTATGATTGATTAAATATTAATTTTTATCGTTGCATCAAAAAATTTTCTTTCCCGATTTCCGGTACTATTTTTTGCTTTTTGTACTTTGTATCATTATACTCCACTGTAAGCATTAAATCCTCCATCAACAGGGATAACGACACCGGTTGAGAATGACGACATGTCAGAAACAAGATAAAGTAAGGTGCCATTGAGTTCTTCTGGCAGGCAGAAACGTTCCATAGGAGTGCCATTAATTATTTTTTTCCCTCTGGGTGTGAGATCATTTGTTTTTTCATCGATCATGAGAAAACGGTTCTGATTTGTCAGGAGGAACCCCGGAGCAATAGCATTAACTCTTACTCCGGTTTTAGCAAAATGAACTGCAAGCCATTGAGTGAAATTATTAATTGCAGCTTTTGCCGCCGAATAAGCAGGTATTTTCGTTAGAGGCCGGTAAGAGTTCATTGAGGAAATATTTACAATTACTCCCGATTTCTTTTTTATCATATCGACTCCGAATACCATACATGAAAGCAAAGTCCCTTTGAAATTAAGGTCGAACACTTTATCGAATCCTTCAATTTTCAACCCGAAGAAAGTATCTTCAAGATTGTCGGTTCCGCTGCCCGATATCCATTCGAGTTTCGTAGTTGCAATCGGAGAATTTCCTCCTGCTCCGTTTATAAGAATGTCAGGAATACCGAATTTTGTAATTATTTCTTTTCTGGCCTCTTCGAGTGATGATTTATCGAGTACGTTGGCCGCAATCCCAATTGATGGTGTATTGAATTCTTTTACTATTTCCGATGCGACTTTTTCTGCACCTTCCTTATTAATGTCGAGAACTGCCGTTCTGACACCTTGTGAAGCCAAAGCTTTTGCCATGCTAGAACAGATTATTCCGGCACCGCCCGTTATAATGGCAACTTTACCTTCAATGTTAAGTAAATCTTTCATATCTTTTTATTTCTATTTATTTTTTAATTCTATTATGGGAAAATTATACTTTTTTGAACTTTTCTTCAGAATCCAAAATATTCTTTTGCATTTTTATAACTTATTCCTTCGATTACTGTTTTCAGAAGATCTTCATCATCTGGAATTAAGCCCTTTTCAACCTCCTCACCGATAAAATTACATGCCACTCTTCTGAAGTATTCATGACGCGGATAAGAAAGGAAGCTTCTTGAATCGGTAACCATACCTATAAATCTACTCAAAAGACCCATTGACGAAAGATCTCTGAGATGTTTTTCCATGCCGTTTTTCTGGTCGAGAAACCACCATGCAGGGCCGTATTGTACCTTTACCGGAACAGTTCCGTCGTTGAAGTTTCCGGCCATAGTTATCATCACCTCATTGTCGGCCGGATTCAGATTATAAAGAATAGTTCTTGCAAGCTGGTCGTTTTCGTCGAGCAAATCGAGAAACCGCGACATCTTCAAGGCATCCTGCGGTGAGCCGATAGAATCCCAGCCTGTATCGGCTCCCATAAGCCGGAACATCCTGGAATTATTGTTCCGCATAGCGCCTACATGAAATTGTTGTGTCCACCCTCTTTTATGGTTCATTTTGCACAACTCATACATAACGGCACATTTGTATTTTTCAGGGTCATCCTGATTTAGAGGTTTACCCGATAACATTTTTCTTATTATTCTATCGATTTCAGGACGATTGAAGGAAGCATAATAGAATCTGTCGAGTCCATGATCTGATATCCTGCATCCGTTTTCATGAAAGAATGTATGCCTGCGTGATAAGGCTTCTATCAGGCTGTCAAAACCTTTAATCTCAATATCGGCACTTCTCCCGAGTTTTTCAATATAAGAGCGATAGAAATTATGGTCTTCTATTTTAATAACAGCATCGGGCCGGAAAGCAGGAAGTACCTTAACATCGAAATTTTCCTTCATTTGTTTGTGAAACTCGAGAGTATCGGAAGGATCATCAGTAGTGCAAATGACCTCTACATTCATCTTCTTGATAAGAGATCTGGTACTGAAATCACTACCTCTTAGTCTTTCAGTGGCTTCATTGTATACTCTATCTGCTGTGATAGGAGAGAGAAGGTCATAAATGCCGAAATAACGTGCAAGTTCAAGATGCGTCCAGTGATACAAAGGATTTCCGATTGTATATGGTACCGTTTCAGCCCATTTTTTGAATTTTTCTTCAGGTGAAGCATTACCTGTGCAGAATTTTTCATTCACACCGTTGGTTCTCATCGCCCTCCATTTATAATGATCACCTTCAAGCCATATCTGGGCAATATTTTCAAACTGCCTGTCAGTAGCTATCCATTGCGGTGATAGATGGCAATGAAAATCTATAATCGGGAGATTTTCCGAATATTGATGATAAAGCCTTATTGCTGTTTTATTGTTCAGCAAAAAATCAGGATGAATAAATGATGACATTGGTGAAAAGTTTAATTTTTGATTGTGAAAATAATGAAATATATTTACGTTAACGAACACGAAAATACAAATTAATAAAAATAAAGCAAAAAAATCTACACCGATATGTGTAATTATTTAAAAATCATTATTATTCGTGCTTTAGCACTTTTCAAGCAAGAGTGATTAATTAAAGGAATCAATAATAAATTTTGGAAAATAATCTGCTTTAAGCTAAAAGAAAATTATATAAAAATTTTATGGATTTGAAATTCAATATAGATTGAAAGAAAAAATAGATTAAAGTATTGTAATATTAATTCATAGTATATTATAATAAATTGATAAACAACAATTTATAATCAAAATATAAAACATTAATAATCAAATCAATGAAAACAGAACTGAGATATTCCGCTCATCCTTGCGATGTGAAATTTTACGACACTCAAAGATTAAGGAAAGAATTCCTTATTGAAAAGATTTTTGAGAGAGATGAAATAATTCTTGTTTATTCTATGTACGACCGGCTTATTGTAGGTGGTGCCATGCCGGTAAACAATGCTTTAAAGCTCGAGACTTTTAATGAGCTCAAATCGGAAACTTTTTTATCGCGACGCGAAATTGGTATCATCAACGTCGGAGGAGATGCGGAGATAACCGCCGGCAAAGAACTTTTCAGGCTCTCTTATAAAGAGGCATTATATCTTGGCAAAGGAACTACCGATGTGCAATTCAAATCGTCCGACAGCGGGAGACCTGCAAAACTTTATATCAATTCTGCCCCTGCTCATAAGGAATACCCGTGCAGGAAAGTCACACTGGCAGATGCAAAAGTTGTTGTGTCAGGTTCTCCGGAAGAATCGAACCACAGAACAATAAACAAAATACTTGTCAATAGTGTAATTGAAACCAGTCAGCTTCAGATGGGAATGACCGAACTAAAAAGAGGAAGCGTCTGGAATACCATGCCTGTTCATACACACTCACGCAGAATGGAAGCTTACTTTTATTTTGAAGTGCCGGCAAAACAGGCAGTATGCCATTTCATGGGCGAGCCTGACGAGACAAGACATATCTGGATGATAAATGAACAGGCGGTCCTTTCACCATCATGGAGCATACATAGCGCATCAGGAACTTCTAATTATACATTTATCTGGGGAATGGCCGGAGAAAATCTGGATTACGACGATATGGATGTAAGATATCCGGACACATTACGGTAAAAATGAAAAACTAAATAAATTAAAAATTTTAAAAAACAATTATGAATGACTTATTCGATCTTACAGGGAAAGTTGCCCTTGTTACAGGCGGCACTCATGGCATTGGACTTGCCATTGGACTTACACTCGCAAATGCAGGCGCAAAAGTTTGCGTGAACGACATTAGCGAAGAAAAAATCAGGAATTGTAAAAATGAGTTCCGAAATAAGAATCTTGAAGTTTATACTTTGAAATTTGATGTTACCAGCGAATCTGAGACCGACAAAGGTATTACCGAAATAGAAAACAATGTCGGCCCTGTTGATATCCTGGTTAATAATGCCGGTATAATCAAAAGAATCCCGATTCTGGAAATGCAACTGGCCGATTTCAGGCAGGTGATTGAAGTTAACTTAATCGGTCCGTTTATCGTCTCAAAAAGGGTTGTCCCAAATATGATAAAAAAACGTGCAGGCAAAATAATAAATATGTGTTCGATGATGAGTGTTTACGGAAGAAATACAGTTTCAGCTTATGCGGCTGCAAAAGGCGGGTTGAAACTTTTGACGGAAAACATGACTTGTGAATGGGCTAAATATAATATTCAGATAAACGGTATTGGACCAGGTTATATAGCAACTGCCCAGACTGCTCCACTCAGGGAAGGAAATAATCCATTTAACGAACTGGTGATGATGCGGACTCCTGCAGGCAGGTGGGGAGATCCGGAGGATGTAGCTAAAACAGCTTTGTTCCTTGCTTCAAAAGCAAGCGATTTTGTAAACGGTCATATCCTCTATGTGGACGGAGGAATTCTCGCCAATTTCGGGTACGTTAAGGGCGAGAACGAAATAACCTGAATGCACACATGCGTCAGGTTACATTTGGTATATAAATGATAAGTTTTATATAATGAGAACAAAACATATTTTTTTATTTCTTCTTTCTGCAGGTTTTCTTATGAGAGCCTATCCACAGGAAAAGAGTTTTATGTCCGATATTTACAGATTCCTTGAAAATCCGGAGATATTCGAACTTAACCAGACAGAAGGCCATTCTCTGGTTATTCCCTATGCTTCAGTATCCGATGCTTTAAAAGCAGGAAGGGAAAAATCAACCGGATACATGTCGCTAAATGGAGCTTGGAAGTTCTTTTATTCCGATGTTCCTGAAAATCTTCCGGCACGTTTTTTTGAAGAAAAGTTCAATGATAGCGGCTGGAACAATATTAGCGTTCCATCGAACTGGGAAATGCAGGGTTTCGGCGACCCGCTTTTCCGGAATGTTACCACCCCTTTCCATCCACGCCCTCCATTTGTGCCCCGGGAATATAACCCTACAGGTATTTACAGAAAATCTTTCAGTATCCCTGCCTCATGGAAAGAGAAGGAGATATTTCTCAGAATGGAAAAGACAGCCTCCGCTTCTTTCGTCTGGATTAACGGGAAAGAAGTCGGATATAATGAAGGCGCTCAGGAACCAGCCGAATATAATGTGACAAAATACATCAGGCCCGGTAAAAATACAATTTGCGTAATAGTTTTTAAGTATTCCGACGGATATTACCTTGAAGACCAGGACTACTGGAGGCTGGCAGGAATATTCTACGATATTATGCTTGTTGCATCTCCAAAAGTACACATGTTCGACTGGCACGCAGTTACAGACCTCGATGAATCATATACCGACGCAATCCTTGCGATTGATGCCGAAATCCATAATTATTCATCCGACGTTGCAAAGGGAATTACGGTAAGAGCTATTTTGTATAATTCAAAACTTGAAGTTATAAAAAGAATGATCTCTGAAAAAACAGATTTAACACCAGGGGGCAATGTTAAAATCTATTTCTCTGAGAATATTAAGTCACCTGAACTATGGTCTGCCGAAAATCCATACCTCTATCATCTAAGCTTTGAATTACTTGACGCTAAAGGAAACATTATCGAAACATCGGCAGGAAGAATTGGCTTTAAGGAAACGGAAATAAAAAACCAGGTGTTTTACCTCAACGGAGTACCGGTAAAGCTGAATGGTATAAACAGCCACATGCAGCATCCTGAAACAGGTCATACAATGGATGAAGCAACAATAAGGAAAGACTTCAATATTCTTAAACAATTCAATATCAATTGTGTAAGAACATCGCATTATCCACCGGTAAATAAATATCTTGAGCTTGCCGATGAGTATGGCGTTTATATTATTGATGAAACAGGCGATGAGGCTCACGCCACAGAATATCTTTCAGGCAGAAAAGAGTGGGAGGGCATGTACAGGGAACGTGCCAGAAAGATGGTACTGCGCGACAGGAATCATCCTTCGGTGCTCTTCTGGAGCGCCGGCAACGAAAGCGGCGAAGGTGATAATATATGCGCAGTTATAGAAGAAGGTAAGAAGTATGACACGACACGTTACTGGATGTACGGAGGCAATGCATTCGCTCATAAATGCGAGGAAATAATCGGTCCGAGATACCCTCAGATTTCCACTCTGCTGACTCGTGTTTATAATATCCCATCGGAGCAGGATCCACGGCCTTCATTCCTCGATGAATACCTGGCAGTGACAGGCAACGGCGGTGGCGGACTGGATGAATACTGGGAACTTTTCCGTAAATTCCCGAGAAGTATGGGAGGAGCAATATGGGATTTCGTAAGCACCGGCATAACTCAGAAAATAAGAACACTTAAAGATGGTTCCGGTAAGAATGTCCAGGCAAATATTATGGGCAGGGCAAAGCTTGTGCCCGGTTTCAGAGGCAAAGGATTGGATCTCAACGGACATGACCAATGGGTGGAAATTTACCGTGACGACGCACTCGAGATAAAAGGTCAGGCACTTACAATTACATTACGACTGCTTCCCCGTAAACTTAACAGCTCATCAGGTGCTCTTATCACAAAAGGTAACTGGCAATTCGGCATAAACCAGGTAAGAAACGATTCATTAAGATTTTATCTGACTACAAGGCGAAAATATTCGGTTAACATCCCTCTTCCTTCAGAATGGGAGGACAATTGGCACCATATCGCTGCTGTTTACGACGGCAAATCAATGTTTCTGGTTGTTGACGGAAAGGAGAGTGAGAAGATTCCTGTTTCAGGGAATATACAAAACACCCCGTTCCCTGTAAATATTGGAAGGAACGCTGAGATTCACGGGCAGGAGACTTCAGATTACCTGTGCGATGCTGTTATTGACCAGGCAGGAATATTCAGGGAAGTGATTCCAGTTTCAGAACTGAGAAACCCTGATGAAAATGTTATAAAAAAAGCCGTACTATGGCTCGATTTTGAGGAAGAAATTGAAGAAGGAGAATTTTTCAGTTATGGCATCGGAGCCAGAACATACGGTTCAATATGGCCAAACCGGATACCACAGCCCGAGATGTGGCAGATTAAAAAATCAGGTCAGCCTGTCTCGGTAAGGCTTGTCTCGGCCGAAAAAGGAGAAGTCGAAATTATTAATAGATATTTGTTTACCGAACTTGATAAACTTAATACTGTATGGTGCATTACGTCTGACGGTGAGATATTGGAAAAAGGAGAATTGAGATTGAATGTTCCGCCAAACGACACAGCTATTGTTACTATTCCTTATCATAAACCGGAAATTATACCTGGAACGGAATATCACCTCCTGGTAAGCTTTCAGCAGAAAACCAAAACGCTCTGGGCAGAACCTGGCTTTGAAATTGCATGGGAACAGTTCGAAATGCCATGGTATGAAAGTAAACCTGCATTAAAGACGGAAGCTGCGGCTGGGAAAATTACAACTTCAGAAAAAGATGGGAGGCTTATTATTTCGGGGGATGAATTTATATATGAATTTGACAGACGTAACGGACAGATTGTATCAATGAAAATAAATGGTAAGGAATTGATAAAGGCAGGGCCTGAACCGAATTTCTGGAGGGCGCCTCTGGCTAACGAGACCGACGAGTGGGGTTTCTGGAGAGCGAACAGGAAACACAATATTGAATGGTTTGGCAGAATGCCTGCAACTGAATGGTATTCCACTACACTCGATGAGATAAATTCGAATCTTGTTGAATTCAGTGTGAAAAATGAAAATCAGGGTGTTTGTATTAATACGTTGATTGTCCAGACATTCAATAAAAACCAGGCATCGTTTATAAACAGAATTACTTATTTTATTGATTCTGCCGGGGAGATCAATATTAATCATTCAATCATTCCTGACGGAGATATGTCGTCGTGGCTGCCCAGGGCCGGAGTAAAAATGATTCTCGACAAAAGTCTTGGCAATGTGGAATGGTACGGCAGAGGGCCACAGGAGAACTATCCCGACAGGAAATCAGGGTATAAAGTTGGAAAGTATAGGTCAACGGTAACAGAAATGTATGAACCGTATCTGATTCCACAGGATTATGGTCTGAGAACTGATAACCGCCGGGTAAGGATAACGGATAATTCCGGTACAGGTTTTGAATTTCGAGGGAATAAGCTTTTCAATTTCAATTATTATCCTTTCAGCACGGATAATCTTACTAAGGCAGTTTATACATACCAGCTTCATCCTTACGGCTGGAATACTTTGAATATTGATTACTCAACGAGCGGAACCGGATGCACTGCCCTTTCAGTTTTTCCCCAATACCAGGTTATGCCTCAAAGGTTTGATTTTGAACTTACTATCAAACCGGTAAAGGGCAATAAACAATGAATGTAAGATTGAAAATAAATAGGAAAATTTGCCATTATAATTTATTTATAATCAATGTCTAACTAAAACCTTATTGGAATGAAAAAAATTAAGTTAACCAGGAGGGAGGCAATAACTGCCGGTTCTGCAGGTGTATTTGGTACACTTATTAACTGGTCGTTTCCTTCTTTCAGTATCAAGAAAACTGACCAGGAGAAACTCGCTTTGCTTGGAGGAACAAAAATAAGAACGGCAGAGTGGCCTGCATGGCCTGTATGGGACAAGCAGGCAGAATATGGCATTCTGGAAATGCTCAGGTCGGGGAGATGGTGGCGAGGAAACGGGGAGCATATAATTGATTTCGAAAAAAGATATGCCGAATTGATGGGAGTGAAAAGATGTCTGGCAACAGCAAGCGGTACTTCAGCACTTATGGTATCCCTTCAGGCACTTGGTGTTGATGCAGGAGATGAAGTGCTTGTTTCGCCATTTACTTTCATTGCTACTTATAATGTAATCATTTATCAGAAGGCTCTTCCTGTGTTCGTTGACAGTGACCCGGAGACATTTTTGATCAATCCAGCTAAGATAGAATCAAGGATAACCGAAAGGACAACGGCTATCATACCTGTTCATATTTACGGCCTTCCGGCCGACATGGACAGGATTAATGCCGTTGCAGGGAAGCATAATCTGAAAGTGATAGAAGATGCCTGTCAGGCCTGGCTCGCCGAATATAAAGGCAAAAAGGTCGGCACCTTCGGGAATACAGGATGTTTTAGCTTCCAGAATTCAAAGAATCTGCCGGCCGGTGAAGGAGGAGCTATTATAAGCGATGATGAAGAACTTATGGATTTATGTCACTCGATTCATAACTGCGGCAGGCCGTATGGAAGAGTGAAAGGAACATCTTCCTATCCGATAAACGGAGGTAATAGCCGTATGCAGCAGATACAGGCACTGATTTTGCTTTCACAGATGAACCGAATAATTAATGATGCGGAAATAAGACTTCGGAATGCCAGATACCTCGATGAAAAGCTCAAGGAGATACCGGGAATCAAACCCTGCCGGTTCGTTGAGGGAGGAGAAAAATCGGCTTATCATTTTTATCCATTCAGGTTTATCGGTGAAGAGTTCGGGAATATATCAAAAACGGTATTCATAAGAGCATTGAACGCAGAAGGTATTCCATGCAGTGCAGGATACGGCCCTCAGAACAGGGACGGCCTTATTGAAGAAATGCTTAACTCGAAGGGATTCAAGCGGCTCTTCCCGGCATCCCGCCTGAAACAATGGAGAGAAGAGAATGTGCTTCCGGGTAACGATCAGCTATGCCGCGAAGCAGTAATCTTTTATCAGAACATATTGCTGGGCAGTAGAAACGATATGGACGACATTGTAAGGGCGATTACCAAAATTTACAATAACAGGGAGGCACTTGCAGCCTATAAACCTTGAAGATTTATTTGAGTTTCATTAGTTTGGCTTTTACTCCTCCTTCAGGCTGCGCCTGACTCGTCGTCCGGAAAAACAAAAACCTCCGGCTGATGCCGAAGGTGTAATTTGCCGGTGCGGAGAAAGAGGGATTCGAACCCCCGTTCCGCCGGAAGGCGGAAAACGGTTTTCAAGACCGTCGCATTCGACCACTCTGCCATTTCTCCTTTTGGTTGCCGAAGTCCCGAGAATTCGAGACGAAGGCGACCTTTGTATTGTTAAAGCCATTATTCAGCTATTCAGATTTTTTATTCACAGTGTTGCTGAGCGGCTATATAATTAAATATTCATTCTTTCAAAGTACAATTTCTAAGGTTGCAAAGATAATATTTTTAAAGATTCCGGAAATTGAAAGAAAAATATAGTTAAAAAATTACAAACCAATTTATTAAGAAAATTTTGAACAAAATATTAACAAGTATAAGCAACAAAAAAATTGCTGAATTGAAGAATTAAAGGGGAATACAGAAACGGGACAAAAAAAATTTTAGTCAAAAAAAAACGCTAGTTTATCCTTAAAGTACCACTATTTGCGGAAAAAAGCAAAAATTAATTTGCTTATGAATTAAAATGAAATACTTTTGTATTCAACAATGACTATTAAGTCTAACTCTAAAATTATCAAAATTATGACAAAAAAAGAATTGGTAGAAGCAGTTGCTAATGAGGCAGGTGTTTCAAAAAAGACTGCAGGGCTTGCTGTAAATGCATTCGTTTCCTCTGTGTCGAAAGCCATGAAAAAAGGCCAGAGGCTTCAGCTTCCGGGTCTTGGCACATTCTCTGTCGCTAAAAGAAGCGCTCGTGTTGTACGTAATCCACGTACAGGTGCTAAGCTGAATGTCCCTGCAAAAAAAGTCGTAAAATTCAAACCGGCACCTGCATTGAACAAAGGTCTTTAATCTGTTATAGTACAGATTAATACCCCTGGAAATGTTCCCAGGGGTTTTTTTATTCGTTTACCCTGTGTTTGTATTAATTAGCTTTTTTATTATTTTTGGTCATCATACCTGCGGAGTGAAATATGAATTGTATCATTGTTGATGATGACAAACTGAGTTGTAAGCTCCTTGAAGGTTTTGTGAAGAAATACTCCTCACTTAACCTTGTAGGTATTTACAGTGACTCAATTACTGCACGTAATGAACTTTCAAGAAGAAAAGATATAGATATTGTTTTTCTTGATATTCAAATGCCGGAAATGAACGGCCTTGATTTTATCGGAAGCCTTGAATCTCCACCTAATATAATAATTGTTTCATCTTCTGAATCGTATGCCAGGAAAGCTTTTGACCTAAATGCTGTTGATTATCTCTTGAAACCTATTACTTATTCTCGTTTCTGTAAAGCAATAGATAAGACTATAAGGTATTATTCAAAAAAAGAACCAGTTAACGACGCTGATGAAGAATTTTTCATCAAAAAGGGCTCATCTTTTGTTAAACTTAAGATTAAAGACATAATATATATAGAAGCTCTTGAGAATTATGTCACATTAAATACATTTAGCGACCGTTTTACAATTCATTTTACTATGAAGGCTATTGAAAACTACTTGCCTTCCGGATTATTCGTCAGGGTTCATCGTTCATATATCGTGAATAAAAGTATGATACAGAAAATACAAGATAATTCGCTCGACCTTGCCGTTGGAAACCAGACTATAAGCATACCGCTCGGCAAATCGTTTAGAGATACATTGTTCGACGATATAAATGTTATGGCAAAGTAACATTTGTTATTAGTAGTATGATTACAAATCGTCAGCTTTTTCTTCAGCTACTGGGACAAACTTCCGGTTCTCCGTTGCTTCTTGAAATAGCACGTGCAGAAGGGGTTTATCTTTATGGTCCCCATGGTGAAAAATACATAGATCTCGTATCCGGTGTATCGGTAAACAATGTCGGTCACCATAATTCCCGCGTAGTTGCGGCAATTAAAGAGCAGGTCGATTCCTACCTCCATCTGATGGTGTATGGAGAAATTATCCAGAACCCGCAGGTTAGATATGCAGAGAAGCTACTTTCCCTCCTTCCCGAATCACTTAACAACTGCTATTTTGTCAACTCAGGAAGCGAAGCTATAGAGGGAGCTCTTAAGCTGGCAAAGAAGTTCACAGGAAGAAGCAGGATATTGTCGTTTATGAATTCATATCATGGAAGCACACATGGAGCGATAAGCATAAATGGATCGGAAACGCTTAAGAACAAATTCAGACCATTATTGCCTGATATTTATTTTATGAAATTCAACGACATGTCATCACTTGAAATGATTGACGACCAGGTAGCATGCGTTGTCGTTGAACCGGTACAGGCAGAGGCAGGAGTTATCTGGCCACAGAATGATTTTCTGACTATTCTTCGGGAGCGATGCACCAGAACCGGTACTCTTTTGATTTTCGATGAGGCGCAGACAGCCTTTGGGCGTACCGGAAAAATGTTTGCTATTGATAAATTTAACGTTGTACCCGATATCCTTGTACTGGCAAAAGCTTTAGGCGGAGGAATGCCATTGGGGGCATTTATTGCTACGCGCGAAATAATGAATACTTTAGCTTATAATCCGGCTCTAAGCCATATAACTACTTTTGGCGGCCATCCTGTTTGCTGTGCGGCAGGACTTGCCTCACTTGAAACAATCATTGATGAAAATCTGGCAGAAAAATCTGTGAAAAAAACAGAAATGTTCAAAAGGTATTTAAAACACCAGGCAATTCATGAAATAAGAGGCGAAGGCTTACTTCTGGCAGTTGAAACAGGAAATGAGAAACTCAATGATTACATTATTAAGCATGCACCTGAATTTGGTTTGCTTCTCGACTATTTCCTTTTTTGCAATACAGCATTTCGAATTTCTCCACCACTGATAATTTCCGAGGATGAAATAAAACTTGCATGCGATAAAATAATAAACCTGATTGATAGAGGTCTGAAATATTCAGGATGAGAAGTTATTTAAAATATAACCTACTTTTAACCGCACTGCTAATTACGGTTTTATCCGGGGCACAAAATTCGGATTCATCTATCCTTGAAAATCATTTCCTGAGGCTGCGCCAAAACATTCCTCCACATCAAAAAATGATAATAGTGGATTCAATTAAACAAATCCTCAACAGTTATGCTTCATCCGATTCAGTTTTTAATCACCGTTTCACTAACCTGCGTTTTCTCGGACAAATTACTTCTCCAGATTCAACAATTAAATTATTGACGTGGAACATAATTCTAAACGACACTACAGGTAAATACTTCTGCTATCTTATTCACCGTCCACAAAAAGGGGAATCGTCGAAAGTAACTTATCTTGAAGCCGAATATAAAAAAGACGCTCCTTCTTCCGACCAGATTTATTCTAAAGAAAATTGGTATGGCGCACTTTATTATGATGTTAGGCCATTCATTCATAAGGGAGAAGAATGTTATATATTGCTGGCAATTGATTATGGTAATCCCTTTATAACAAGAAAAATAATCGAAACTCTAAAGTTTGACAATAACGGTTCGCCTCAGTTTGGCGTGGAATGTATTAGCGATAGTCTGAAAATATCAAGACGAATTATTTTTGAATATGCTTCCACCGGCGTTATGTCGCTCAAATTTGAAGCGGATACACTCATAGTATTCGATCACCTTTCGCCCTTTACACCTGATATGAAAGGAAATAAAATGTATTATGGCCCTGATTTTTCTTTCGATGCTTATGTTCTTAAAAATGGCACATGGAATCTCATGGAAGATATCGACATAAGAAACAGAGAAAAGAATGCCATACAAGCTAAATAATAGATAATGAGCAAAATACATAAAACATATATTTATTGCCTTGATGAGTACAGGGCTTTTTCAGAGGATATCCGTAAGCGATTCTCTGACTCCACGCGATATAATGTTTCTGTTTTCAATAATGCTGAAGATATTATTAAAGCTTTTCCAGATGAGAAACCGGGTGCGGGATGCCGAATATTGATTATTGGCGTGTACGATTCGAAAGAGAGTTATAATACTGCTGAAAATCTTATAGAGAAAATAAAAAAAGTCAACCCTGAAACAGGTATTCTGATAATAGTTGTTAATCCGGATAAAACAGAGGATGCAAGAAGGGAATTGAGGTTTAATATTGATTCATTTATTCCTCGAAACTCAAGCATGGTTCTTCGTGTTCATAATGCCGTGAAAAAACTCATAAGCGAACATAACCTGGTAATTTACAGACGAAGGCGAAATATTTCGCTTGTAGTGCTCGCATGTGGATTAATATTGTCATTAATAATATTCATTATAGCCAGGATTAAATTTCCTCTTTATTTCTAAATTTCTAAATAACCCGTATAATTGTTTAGATTATATTAATCGGGCACCTCAGTATTTATGACTATTTGTCAGTATTTCTTTACGGCATATCTTTTGCATAAATTAACTGTGTTTATATGTCTAACCAAAAATTTTTCGGCATGCAAAAGGGAAAAATTGGAGTTACTACTGAAAACATATTTCCGATTATTAAAAAGTTCCTTTATTCGGATCATGAAATTTTTCTGCGCGAACTTATTTCAAATGCTGTTGACGCTACAATTAAGCTAAAGGCACTTTACAATGCGGGAGAACTTAAAACCGACCTCGGAGACCTGACAATAAGGGTAAGTATAGATAAAAAGAAGGGAACTCTTACGGTTTCCGATAGTGGGATAGGCATGACCGCGGAAGAAGTGGATAAATACCTTAATCAGATTGCTTTTTCCAGTGCCACCGATTTCCTCGAAAAATACAAAGACATGGCCAACTCTCTCATCGGCCATTTCGGACTTGGCTTTTATTCCTGTTTTATGGTTGCAGATCGTGTGGAAGTTATTACTAAATCGTGGAAAGAGGATGCAAAGGCAGTAAAATGGACATGCGACGGCAGCCCTGAATTTACTATCGAGGAATGGGAGCGCCCTAACAGAGGTACTGATGTTATTCTTTATATAGATAAGGAATCTAAAGAGTTCCTTGAAGAAGAGAGAATAGAATCAATTCTGAAAAAATACTGTAGGTTTCTCCCTGTTGAAATTGCTTTCGGGAAAGAAAAAGAATGGAAGGACGGAAAATATGTCGAAACAGGAAAAGATAGAATTATAAACAATACAAAACCTGCATGGACTCGTAAACCTACAGAACTTAAAGAGGAAGATTATCTTGCTTTTTATAGAGAACTTTACCCTGGCAACGACGATCCGCTTTTCTATATTCACCTGAATGTTGACTATCCATTCAAACTAACCGGTATTCTCTATTTCCCGAGAATAAAAAACAATCTGGAGATACAGAAAAACAAAATCCAACTATATTGTAATCAGGTATTTGTTACCGACTCGGTTGAAGGAATTGTTCCGGAATTTATGACCTTGCTCCACGGAGTTATCGATTCACCCGATATACCTCTTAACGTATCAAGAAGTTATCTCCAGAGTGATTCAAATGTCAAAAAAATATCAGCTCATATAACAAAAAAGGTAGCTGACAGACTATATGAGTTGTTTAAAAACAACAGAGAAGATTTTGAGAAGAAATGGGACGACCTGAAGCTTTTTATAGAATATGGTATGATTACCGATGAAAAATTTTATGAGAAAGCTTCAAAATTTGCTTTGTTTAAAAATACCGATGGAAAATATTTTACTTATGACGAATATGAAAAACACATAAAAGAAAATCAAACTGATAAATACAATACTCTTATTTATCTCTATTCAACAGATAAAAAAGAACAATATTCCTATATAGAAAAAGCAAAAGAAAAAGGATATGATGTTCTTCTTCTTGACGGTCAACTGGATATTCATCTGATAAATTTCCTTGAAGGTAAATTCAAACAATCGAGGTTCGTAAGAGTTGATGCCGACGTAATTGATAAACTTATTCAGAAAGGTGAGGAAAAGAAATTAAAATTAAATACAGAAGAAATTGAAGATTTGAAAGAAGTATTTAAGGGTCAGATTAAACCTGATGAGAACTTTGTTGTAGTAGTGGAGCCTCTCGATGAAAAGGATGCGCCGGTTATTATTACACGTTCCGAATACATGAGAAGGATGAAAGATATGTCGCAATTGGGAGGAGGATTTAGTTTTTACAATGAATTTCCCGATGCTTATAGCCTTGTTCTTAACGGTAATCATCCTATTATAGAGAAGATTTTCCAGGATATGAATAAATCACTCGAGTCCTTTCTTAAGGAAAATAGTGCCGAAATAGCAAAACTAAAGGAAGAAATTGACTTCCTTGAAAAAGAACATAAAGGTAAAAAAGAAGAGGAAATAAGTCAGGTTGAAAAGGATGATATCAAGAAGCTAAAGGAAGAGCTCGAGATAAAAGAAAAAGAACGTTCCGAAAAGCTGAGAAAATACGGAAGCGAACAGAAGCTGGTACGCCAGCTTATCGACCTCGCTTTGCTCTCGAATAATATGCTTAAAGGAGAAGACCTGAGTACTTTTGTCAAAAGGAGTATTGAATTATTGTAATTACTTTACATTAAATTTGCAACATAACAATATAACCCTTAGATATTAAGTTGCTTTATAATGGAATATCTTTCCGACCGCGTAAGGTCGTTATCAGAATCACAGACGCTGGCAATGGCTCAGAAAACCAGGGAGCTGAAAGCCAGGGGAATAGATGTTATTAATTTAAGTCTGGGAGAACCTGATTTCGATACTCCTGAAGACATAAAAGAAGCTGCAAAAAAGGCAATTGACGAAAACTATACGAAATATCCTCCCGTTCCTGGTTATAACGACTTGCGGGAAGCTATATCGAGGAAATTTCTCGAAGAAAACGGACTGCATTATACACCTGAACAAATAATAGTTTCGGCGGGTGGCAAACATTCACTTATAAATGTTATTCTCTCTCTCGTCAATCCGGGCGATGAAGTAATTATTATTGCTCCCTACTGGGTAAGTTATTACGATCAGGTGATAATTGCACAGGGCAAGCCGGTTGTGATTGAAACTACTATTGAAAACGATTTTAAGGTACAGCCCGAACAAATTGAGAATGCTATTACTGAAAAAACTAAACTTATTATTTTCAATTCCCCTTCAAATCCAACTGGCATGGTCTATGATCGCAAAGAGTTGGAGGGGATTGCCAATGTTATAGAAAAGCATGAAAAACTGTTCATAATTTCAGATGAGATTTATGAGCATATAATATTTTCGCAGAAGCATGAAAGCATCGCTTCGTTTGATTTTATTTATGACAGGGTTATCACAGTTAACGGCGTTTCGAAATCTTATGCTATGACAGGCTGGAGAATTGGATATATGGGCGCACCCTTGTGGATAGCTAATGCTTGTAACAAGCTTCAGGGGCAGTTTACTTCCGGCGTATGTTCAATAGCACAGAGGGCAGCCCTGGCAGCACTGCAGAGCAAAAGCAACTCACGCGAAAAAATGAGACAGGCATTCTTGCGCCGACGCGATTTGATATGTTCACTCTTAAGTGAGATAAAAGGACTCAATGTGAGAATTCCTCAAGGGGCATTTTATGTATTCCCCAACATAAGATATTTTATTGGAAGGAGTGACGGAAAAACAACAATTCATAATTCCGACGAACTGGCTTATTATCTTCTCGACAGAGCCAAAGTAGCAGTTGTAGGAGGCATAGCTTTCGGTGCACCTGATTGTATAAGAATTTCTTACGCAGCCTCCGATGAACAAATTAAGATTGGAATGAAAAGAATTAAAGATGCCCTCGAAGAGTTGAAATAGTTAGTAACTGTTGTATGAAATTACTTCCTGAGGTGGTTTCCTTTTCTTATCCCTTATTGGTCCGGCAGGATATCCTATAGTTATTATAAGCTCCACTCTCTTTGATGAAGGAATATTTAAAATTTTTCTAACCATTTTTTCATCAAACCAGCCGATAATGCACGAGCCAAGGCCTTCTGCCGTTGCCTGAAGGCAGATATTTCCAGCAGCCAATCCTATATCAATAAGAGAATAATCTTTACTTTTTATAGTCGAACCGATTTTTGATGATAAATTAGGTTTTTCACGTACGATGACAATTTGAATGGGAGCCTGTTTTACGAAGCTGTTCATCCCCAGTAACCGTGCCGAAGCAGCCTCAGCAAGTTGGTTTAACAAATGTATATCGTCAACAAGAATAAACTTCCATGGTTGTGCGTTACATGCTGAAGGAGCAAGCCTTCCCGCTTCAAGTATCCTGTCGAGCTTTTCCTTCTCAACAGGCTTGTCTAAATAACTTCTGTCGCTCTGTCGCTTACGTATTAAATCAAGAATTTCTTTACCGTCCATAAAACTTAGTTTTTCTTTATCCACACTATTGAACCTTCACGATATTCAGTTACCGGTTTCGGGTTTCTGTTGTTACGAGCATAATAGGGTATTGCAACCAGATTGGAACCGTCGGCCCATCTGCCTTTTATAACGACAACTCCGCCAAGAAGAGATGGATTCCATTCTGCAACAAAAGGCCCTGAGCCAACCGGCTGATGTATATCCTTCTGGTCAACCTCCTCGACATCATAAACCAGAGGTCCGAATTTCATCGCTATTCTGCCACGGTCGGCCTCAATCCTTTCATCTGCCGTCACAATTTGAACTTCCATAGGCAGTTCAAGTTCGATAATATCTCCCTTTTTCCATATACGCCTTATTTCAGCATAGCCTCTTACAATCTCAGGTGAAACATTTTCACCATTTATTTTGAATGATTTATATCCTTTAACTTCAGGAACAGGCGAATAAAGTTCGCTGGTATGACGATTGGGAATCCTTACAAAAACAGAAAAATCTTTTGATTCAAGCGGATTGACTGTAATTTTTATTTTGCCGCTCCACGGGTAGTCTGTTTCCTGAACCATCTCAACATCTGTTCCTGCAACTCTGTCAACTTTTATAGTACTTCCAGTAAACATGTTCACGTATAAACCCGAATCACTTTTTACGTAAGTCCAGGTGGGAATCATAAGTAATGTTCTTGGAATATTACCTACGCAGCAGGGGCATACGTGCCAGTCGTATCTCGATCTGGAGGAATTGAGTTCATTTGTATATGTAAAATTCTTGCCTTCAAGGTCGAGGGCGCCGAGTAAAGCATTATACATTGTTTCCTCATAGAGGTCGGCGAATTTTGCATCATGCCATGCAAGATTCATCTTATACTGGAAAAATATAAGTCCGCAACTTGAACACGACTCGCAGTAGGCATTGTTTCTCAGGGAATAATTGGGTCCGAAGCCTTCCGAAGTTTCACCGCTGCCAATGCCGCCGGTAATGTAATATTTCTTATTTACGATATTATCCCATAGTGACATTGCTGCTGAATGGTAATCAACGTCATTTTTTTCGGCGGCAATATCGGCCATAGCCGAATAGAGGTAAACAGCCCTGACCGCATGGCCTACTGCCTCATACTGCTGTATTACAGGGACATGACTTTGACTGTATTCATTTCCTCCGCCACGACAGTCCATGAGAAATTTTGCAAGTTCAATATATTTGTTACCTTTTCCTTCTCCTTCCATATCGTTAACAAACCTGCCGAATCGGATTAAAGCCTGTTCCATCTCTTCATGTTCATCCCACCATTCTTTTTTGCCAGGTCCAATGTTGTCGGCCCAGCAGTCGGCGAGCTTCTTGGCTGCATCATAAAGTCTTCTGTCTTTTCCTTCAGTAAGCATATAGTGATTTATTGCCGATTCGATGAAGTATCCTGCAACATAGCCTTCATGGTTAGGCCTTGTTTCGGGTGCCCATCTGCTTTTCCACCTTGTAGTGTCGCGGAGTGTCCATGCAGTATGAAGATAACCGTCGGGTTCCTGTGCAGCCAGAATAATGGGAATCCATTTTTCGAGAGTTTTTTTCATATTTTCCTGAGCTGAAATGATTTCTCTGTCACCCTGAGGATCAATCATTAAGGCAATGCACATTGATTCGACAGTCTGATGAACCCATGCATTCGAGAAGACATAACCCTTATGTTTTCCATGAGGTTCGCCGCGAAGAGCCTTCCCTGCTTCGATAAAATTATCAAGGCCCCCCTGGCCTATTTTCAGGTCAGTCCTTTCTATTTGTTTTATACAGTGAGGAATCCAGTTAACTATGATTGCTTTGGCTCTTGCACTCCATAACGGACTGTTAATTTTATAACGAGTGGTATAAACGACTTCAAGTCTTTTTTCGGGCGGTGGTGAAATTACCTTAACCTTTACCGGAGATTCAGAAGGAATTTTGTCGGTTATTATTGTTTTAAAGGCAAGAGTATAGGCCCCGGTTTTATCAAAAGTGGCAGTAGTGACCGGTGATTTTGAATTGGCAAATGTTACTTTCCCGGTTGCTTCTTTGGCTATCCAGAATCTCTTTTTCACAGGATAAGCCGATTTAATGTCGGCCGAAAGATATGTTTTCCCGTTGATAAGAACAATCCTGTCGTCGCCGGCATCAACAACTGCAGGAAGGGGAGGAGAAAAAGGAGAAGCATAAACAGCCCATTCGAGAATAGCTGCTGATGAATTAGTATCTGTTTCAAGCTCGAGACGTAGTTTTGCCGTACTTATTTCATTGAATGTAACATTGTCAAATTCATTTTCTTTAAATGTGGGACCCGACTGGTTTTCTACAGGAATAAATTCGTTTCCATTCCAATATTTTATTATACAGTTCTTCGGGAGTCGTATCCGGTTATTATCAGACCACCAGAAGATATCTGTTTCTCCGATAGTAACAGGACGATCCCATTCATATTGAACCCAGGGTGAGCCGGGTCGCAAAATAACAAATTCGGGTCTTGTTCTTGTAGTTTCATCCCGATTTAAAGTTCTGCCGTCATTCAGGGCTGTTAATGAAGTCCCGGGTCGTCCTGATGAAGTAGCTTTTGCAACAGTTGCAATATTAATACGTGCAGGTTCCTTTTCATTTCCTCCGGTACATGCCGAAAATATCACAAGTGACATCAACATCAATAAAAGAATAAAAACATTGTTGACGAATAACTGTAAGTATTGCCAGGAACTTTCTTTTCGTTTTTCGGCCTGACATGATTCATGAAATATATTTGTCTGAGGATCTCGAAAAATTTTTTTTGTTGTTTTCTGTACATTATGTGTACTTTTTACACTTTTTCTCATTTTATTATTTGTATTTGGTTTGTCACAAATATTATCTTGTTTATTTTAAAAAATGATCGTATTAAAAAGACAAGATATTTTATTATATTCAAATTAATCTTTCGGAAGTGAAATATAGTAATATTTTATATTTGTAATGAATTTAGGTTTATGTTTAATGTGAATTAATTTTTTAAAATGGCTTTATTTATAATTTTTCTTGTAATTCTTTTAGTTCTCTTTCTGATATCCGTATTCATTTATAACAGGTTAGTACGGCTTCGTAACAATCGTGAGCAAGCTTTTGCCGATATTGATGTGATATTAAGGCAGAGGCATGACCTTGTTAATCAACTTGTTGAATCGGTAAAGGGATATATGAGTCATGAGCGTGGCTTGCTCAATGAAGTAACAGAAGCACGTGCCGGTGCTATTAAGGCAAAAACAATCAATGAGAAGATTGCAGCCGAAACGAAACTTTCTGCAGCGCTTGAAAGTCTAAAGGTTTCATTGGAAGCATATCCCAATCTAAAAGCTAATCAGAATTTTATGAATCTCCAGAATGAAATAACCAGTATTGAAAACAAACTGGCAGAGGCAAGAAAAAAGTTTAATCTGGCAACGAAAGAATTAAACGTTGCTGTTGAAATGTTCCCTTCAAATATAATTGCTATATTGTTTAATTTCAAGCGTGAGCCGATGTTCGAACTGGGGGATGAGAAATCGACTGTAGAACAACCTCCGCAGATTAGATTTTAAGATAATAGGGGGTATTTAATTTAATTCTTTTTCTTTAAATTAAGAAATTTTGATTCTTCTCCTTTTAAAAGTCGCTTGATATTTGTTCTATGGGTGAAAATAATCAAGGCTGCTATAAGTATTGAAAAGATTTTAAAAACTGCAGATGGGATTTTAAATACTGTAAAAAGCAGGAGTGGGAAAACTATTGCGAAGCTTATTGACGATAATGAAACATAACCTGTTATAAGAAGTACAACCATGAATATTGTCAGACAGGAAAGTGTAAGCAAAGGGTTGAGAGCGAGCAGTACTCCTACTGATGTCCCTACGCCCTTTCCTCCTTTGAAACCGGCGAAAAGAGGGAATAGATGACCGGCAATTGCAGCGATTCCTCCTAATATCTGCAAGGTAATTATTTCATTGCTTCCGTTTCCGGCAAATTTTAAAAATAACGGTAATGAAGCTGCAAGCCAGCCTTTGGCAATATCAATAACCAATACCGGGATTCCTGTTTTCCAGCCCAGAATTCTTATAACATTAGTTGCTCCTGCATTTCCGCTTCCGTATTTTCTTATATCGATGCCGTGGAAAATTTTACCCGCCCATACAGCTGAGGGTATTGAACCGAGCAGATAACCGGCGATTATAACCAAGATTAAATTTATGATACTCATTAAAAAATTCCTCCTTTTGAGTTTTTATTAATGCTCAGCAGAATCGATCCATAAAAAATAATTTTACCTTTTAATAGTATTTTGAAAAAATTGTATCAAAGTTAGTTAAAAAAGAGTACAGATAGAATCTATTTTAATAATATTTATTGGGAAAAGATTTGAATGGTTTTTTGAACAATAAGTTTTAAAAATAAAATGTCCCGTCAAATAACGGGACATTTTATTTATATAATGAGTTTTCACTTTGAGAATTTTATTGAAGCATGTGCAGCTGCGAGTCTTGCAATTGGCACTCTGAATGGTGAGCAGCTTACGTAAGTAAGTCCGGTTTTGAAGCAGAACTCCACTGATGCAGGGTCACCGCCCTGTTCACCGCAGATGCCAATTTTAAGATTTGGCCTTGTAGAACGGCCTTTCTCAACCGACATTTTGATAAGCTGGCCCACGCCGTCCTGGTCAATTGTTTGGAACGGATCGGCTGAAAGTAATTTTTTCTCGAGATAATCGTTCAGGAATGCACCTATATCGTCGCGGCTAAAGCCGAATGTCATTTGAGTAAGGTCGTTTGTGCCGAATGAGAAGAATTCAGCTGTTTTAGCCATTCTGTCGGAGAGCAGGCACGCACGTGGAATTTCAATCATAGTCCCATATTTGTATTCGATGCTTTTAAGGTTGTATTTTTTACATACTTCGTCGTAAATTTTATCTGTTATGTTTTTAGTGAAATCGAGTTCAGATACATCGCATGTTACAGGGACCATTATTTCCGGGTATGGCTTTTTGCCTTCTTTAATAAGTTCGGCAGCGGCTTCGAAGATTGCTCTTAGTTGCATCTCAGAAATTTCCGGATATGTAATACCCAGTCGCACGCCTCTATGACCCATCATTGGATTTGATTCGTGAAGTGCTTCGCCGCGTTTTGCAACATCCTCAGGCTTTATCCCTAACGATTTTGCAAGTTCGGCTTGTTTTTCAGGGCTTTGTGGCACAAACTCATGGAGAGGCGGATCAAGAAGGCGTATTGTCACAGGAAGTCCATCCATCGCATTCATAGTCTCTTTGATGTCCTTTTTTACATAAGGAAATAGTTCGTCGAGAGCCTTTCTACGTTCGGTTTCTTCAACACTGAGAATCATCTTACGGAGTAGGAACAGAGGCTCCTCTGAGTTTTTACCATAAAACATGTGTTCTGTTCGGAAAAGTCCAATTCCTTCAGCGCCGAAATCGCGTGCAACTTTCGCATCTTCAGGAGTGTCGGCATTAGTGCGAACACCCATCTTACGATATTTGTCAACTAATTTCATAAATTCTTTGAAGCGCGGATTTTCCGATGCATCCATAAGCTTCAGACTTCCAAGATATACATTTCCTTTTGTCCCGTTAAGCGTAAGCACATCTCCTTCTTTTATTACCTGTCCGGTTCCTGCAACTTTAGCAATTTTATTTTTTGAATCAACTATCAGGGCTCCTGCACCAACAATGCAACACTTACCCCAGCCACGGGCGACAAGTGCGGCGTGAGATGTCATTCCTCCTCGAGCTGTAAGAATACCAACTGCAGCACGCATCCCTTCAACATCTTCAGGATTCGTTTCTTCACGAACAAGAATAACTTTCTCTCCTCTGCGTGCCCACGCCACTGCATCCTCGGCAGTAAAGACCGCTTTACCGACTGCGGCGCCTGGGCCTGCTGGCAAGCCTTTTACAAGCACACTAACTTTTTTCTCCTCTTCCGGGTCGCATATTGGATGCAAAAGTTCATCAAGCTGGGAAGGATCAACTCTCAATACGGCAGTTTTTTCATCAATGAGACCTTCTTTAAGCATATCCATAGCCATATTAAGTGCAGCCGTACCTGTACGTTTTCCTACACGACACTGAAGAATATAAAGTTTCTTTTCCTGTATGGTAAATTCTATATCAAGCATGTCGCGAAAAGCTTTTTCAAGTATCTCACGTATTTTACAGAGTTCTTTATATGTTTCAGGCATAGCTTCTTCCATGCTCTTTAGATGCTTGTTCTGTTCATTTTTAGTTGCATTGTTAAGTGGATTGGGAGTTCTTATTCCTGCAACAACGTCTTCACCCTGAGCGTTTATAAGCCATTCCCCGTAGAACTGGTTTTCTCCGGTTGCCGGATTGCGAGTAAAAGCAACGCCAGTGGCCGAAGTGTCGCCCATATTCCCGAATACCATCGCCTGAACAGTTACAGCTGTACCCCAGTCGTCAGGAATACCTTCTATTCTGCGATAAGCAACGGCCTTTTTACCGTTCCAGCTTTTAAATACGGCTTGAATGCTGCCTTCAAGCTGTTCCTTTGGATCATCAGGAAAAGGTTTACCAAGAACTTCCTTTATCTTTTCCTTGAATTTTTCCGAAAGAAATTTCAGGTCGTCAGCCGTAAGTTCAGTGTCAGACTTATATCCTTTTGAACGTTTATATTCGTCAAGTATATCATCAAGCTGTTTACGAATGCCTTTACCGTCGGGAGGCTCGATTCCTTCAGCTTTTTCCATTACAACATCGGCATACATCATGATAAGTCTCCTGTATGAATCCCATACAAAGCGAGGATTATTGGTTTTTTTCAACAAACCTGGAATTGTTGTCGAACAAAGTCCTATATTAAGAACAGTATCCATCATTCCCGGCATTGACCTGCGGGCTCCGGAACGGCACGAGACCAAAAGCGGATTTTCAGAATCACCAAATTTCATACCCATTATCTTTTCAGTCTTTGCCATAGCTTCCCATACCTCGTCCATTAGTTCGGGATCAAGCTTGCAATTATTGGCATAATATTCATTGCAGGCTTCTGTTGTAATCGTAAAACCGGCCGGCACCGGGAGGCCAAGCAGGCACATCTCGGCAAGGTTGGCACCTTTCCCGCCAAGAAGGTTTTTCATTTCAGCATTGCCTTCGGCGGTCTTATTTCCGAAAGTGTAGACTCTTTTTTTCTTTGACATGGTCGTATCTGTTTGAATGTTATTAAATTTTTTGAAAATTAGTCGCAAACTTACATAAAAATATTAAAATGTTATAAGGAAAATATCATTAAAGATTACAGCATTGAAGATGAGCAGAGGAAAACTTGCCCACCCTGTGAATTCAATAGCCTAAATTAAAATAATTCATGTAAAATAATTCAATCTGAAACCGTTTGGTTGTGTAAGCTCACCAGATAGTAAATATATGGCTAAAAAGTAAATATGAGAGTTAATTAATAAACTATTATTAAAGGGCAAAAATTTATTTTATGACCTTGGATGATACATGGCAAGTGTTTCTTTCAGGAACGATCTGTCTATGTGAGTATATATTTCGGTTGTAAGTATGGATTCATGACCAAGCATTTCCTGGACAGCCCTTAAATCGGCTCCGGCCTCAATCATGTGAGTGGCAAAGGAGTGCCTGAGTGTGTGAGGACTGATATTCTTTTTTATTCCCGCTCTGGAAGCAAGGTCTTTAATTATTGTGAAAACCATAACACGTGTGAGCCTTCTTCCTCTTCTGTTCAGAAAAACTATATTTTCATCATATATTTTTGGTATCAGCCTCCTTTGTTCGAAATAAAGATCAATCTCTTTCAGTGCACGTGAACCTATGGGCACCATCCTTTGCTTGTTCCCTTTACCTGTAATTATAAGAAAACCTTCTTCACGGTGAATATCTGTAATTCTCAGATTCACAAGCTCCGAAACTCTTAATCCCGACCCGTAAAGCGTTTCTATAATTGCCTTGTTTCGGTGGCCTTCGGGTTTGCTAAGGTCAATCGCATCGAGAAGCTTCTCAATCTCATTTATTGTCAGGACTTCCGGAAGGTGAAAACCAAGCTTTGGTGATTCAATAAGAGTGGTGGGATTTTCAGTTATCTCACCTTCAATAATAAGATATCTAAAAAAAGCTCTTATTCCCGATAAAATTCTTGCCTGAGTACGAGCATTAGAATTTCTCTTGTTAAGCCATAGTATAAAATCGGTAAGATCATTGAAGGTAATCTGCCCGGGAGTCTTATTTATACCCTCTGAATCAATATATTCTTTCAGGCTCGAAATATCATGTAAATAAGCTTCGATACTGTTTTGTGATAAAGATTTTTCGAGCCTGAGCCAGGTTTCAAAATCCTTTATAGCATCGTTCCATCCCAATCCGCCCGACATTATAAACTAAATGTTTAATTATTTTTTCTCTTCTGATTTTGCTCAATAATAAAATTACAAAATTATTAAAATAGCAAATCTTACGTTTTTTTTGTGCTATTTTGCATTTAATAATTATACTAAGATATTCATTCTTTAAAATGAAAATACAAATTATAAACGGCCCTAATCTAAATCTCCTTGGTAAAAGAGAACCTGAAAAATATGGTTTGCAATCTTTCGATGAATACCTCGACTTTCTCAGGAATAAATATCCTTCTTTAGTAATTGATTACTATCAGTCTAATGTTGAAGGGGAAATAATCAATAAGATACATGAAGTAGGATTTACTTACGACGGCATTATTATCAATGCCGGCGGATATACTCATACATCGGTCGCTATCGCTGATGCAGTTGCAGCAGTGAAATGTCCCGTTATCGAAGTGCATATTACAAACATTGCAGGGCGTGAAGAATTCCGTCATAATAGTCTGGTTGGACGTTATTGCCGCGGTAGTATTATCGGACTTGGATTCGATGGGTACCGCCTTGCTGTGGAAGCATTGATTAATCTATATAAATAGTGCGTGATGGAAAAGAAAAAAACGAAAATAGTGGCTACAATATCAGATAAGAGTTGCGACACTAATTTTATTAAATCGCTTTTTGAAGCCGGAATGGATCTGGTCAGAATAAACTCTGCTCATCTTGATATTGAAGGTGCATTGAAAATCATAAGAAATACTCGTGAAGTATCCGAAAAAATTGCAATAATAATCGATACAAAAGGACCTGAAATCAGAACTACTGCTTGCGATGAACCATTAAATCTTAAAAAAGACGAAATAGTCTGGATTTCAGGAAATCCAAATGAAAAAACCATTCCCGGGAATATTTATGTGACTTATCCTGAATTTGCAAATGATGTTCCGATAGGGTCGTCTGTTCTTATAGATGATGGTGATGTTGAGTTAAAAGTTTTGGATAAGGAAGAAGCCAAATTGAAATGTGTTGCTGTTAACGACGGAACTATCGGATCAAGGAAAAGCGTTAATGTGCCTGGAGTGAAAATATCTCTCCCTTCAGTTTCATCAAAAGACAAAAAGTTTATTGAGATGTCAGTTAAGGAAGATATTGACTTTATTGCCCATTCATTTGTAAGAAACAGGCAGGACGTTAGAGATGTAAAAAAAATCCTTGATGAAGCAGGAAGCGAGATAAAAATCATTGCAAAAATTGAAAACCAGGAAGGAGTTGATAATATCGACGAAATACTCGATGAAGTGTATGGAATTATGGTTGCAAGAGGCGACCTTGCCATCGAGATTCCTTATGAGAAGATACCAGTCATCCAGAGAATGATTATAGGCAAATGTATTGAGAAAAGGAAACCAGTTATTGTAGCAACTCAGATGCTTCATTCAATGATTAATAACCCAAGGCCAACGCGCGCAGAAGTGAGCGATATTGCAAGCGCTATTTATTCTCAGACTGATGCAATGATGCTCAGCGGAGAAACTGCCAATGGAAAATATCCTGTTGAAGCTGTAAGAACTATGACAAGAGTTACTCTCGAAGTTGAAAAAAATAAGGAAAAATATCTTGAAATACCTGCAAGTTCCTACGCCGGCGAAGTATCAGGATATCTTGCTAAAGTCGCAGTAAAAACTTCTGTGCGTATAGGTGCGAAAGGATTGATAGCAGATACTTCTGGCGGCCGCACTATAAGAGATATGGCTGCATTCAGAGGTGCAAATATTATAATGGCACAGTGCTATAAAAAAAGAACTATGAGAGAACTCGCTCTATCGTATGGAGTTTATGCCGACTGGCAGGAGAAAAAGAAATCGGTCGACAGATTTATTCATACTGCACTAATGAATCTTTCGAAAACACACGACTTACTTGAAAATGACATAATAATTATTCTTGCTGGAAACTTTTCCGGTGGTTCTGGTTTTTCTTTTATAGAAATCGGCACTGTTAATTATCTTCGGGATCGTGTCACAATTAACGATTAAACTGGCCTCAATGGCTTGATTTTTGTAGTAATTATATGTTTCCTGATGAGATGGTGAGGTTTTTAATAATATCTCTTTTGATTACATTGCACCCTGTTCATGTAACCTTACTTGGTATTGATTATTCTCCCGAAAAAGATATCTTTAATGCTACTCTTAAAGTATATTACGATGATTTTATTCTTGACTATGAGTTGTTGACAGGTAATAAACCGACATTTAATTTTTCAGATAATAATCAGGAAGTGAGAAAACTAATTTCTATTTACATCAAAGAAAAAATCGTTTTGGCTGCAGACAATAAGATTTTGAACTTTACAATTACTGGAATCAACCTCGAAGATAATGAACTGACCGTAAAAATGGAATATAAAAACAATCCTTCATCACTCCTTTTCCGTATTAAGAATTCAATACTTGCCGATATTTATAACGACCAGTCAAATTTGATAATTTTTCGATATGGAGATTTTGAAGAAGGTGTAAAACTTACTCCCGAAAAAAGAGAATATATTTTCAGCATAACAAAGGATTCATGATAAATTATTATGAAACGATTAACATTCATTGTTTTACTAATTTTACTTTTCTTACCTTATGCTTCCGCTACACATAACAGAGCAGGTGAAATTACGTACGTTCAGTTGTCATCCCTTACTTATGAATTTACTATAACAACATTTACATACACCCTTAGTTATGCTGACCGGCCTCAGCTTCCTATTGAGTGGGGCGACGGTACTTCATCAATTGCTACAAGAGTAGAAATAGTCTCCCTCCCGAACTATTATCGTAAAAATGTTTACAAAATACAACATACTTATCCCGGGCCTGGCGTTTACGATGTTATAGTTCAGGACCCGAACAGAAATTATGGCGTTCAAAATATTCCGAATTCTGTTAATGTGGTCTTTTCGATACGAACCAAACTTATTGTAAACCCTGCTATGGGTTTGAATCGTACTCCTGTATTGTTAAACCCGCCTTACGATAAGGCTGCAAGAGGTTATCTATTCATTCATAATCCTGCCGCTTTTGACCCTGATGGCGATAGCCTCTCTTATAATCTCACGGTTTGTACGAGAGAAAACGGAAAACCAATAGAAAATTATATTCTACCTCCTGCCACACACAGGTTCTATGTAGATTCAATAAGCGGAGATCTTGTATGGGATACTCCTGCAGATACAGGAAAATTCAACGTGGCAATGGAGATTAATGAATGGCGGAACGGAAGAAAAATAGGCACTGTTGTAAGAGATATGCAAATTGAAGTTTATAATACAAAAAACAAACCGCCGGTTAACGGTCCTTTAAAGGATTTATGTGTCGAAGCAGGCGATTCAATCGGTTTTCTTGTCTCAGCTACAGATGCCGATAAGGATTTTTTAAAATTAAAGGCGACATCAGGCGTTTTCCAGCTTAAGGGATGCAGAGCTTCTTTCAAGACTGTTGACTCAACTGCAGGATATATTTCCGCATTGTTTGCATGGAAAACATGCCATGAAAATGTAAGGCATCAACCTTATGATATTCTAATCAAATCGGAAGATAACAGTTCCGATCTTTCGCTGTTCGATATTGACAATTTCAGGATAAAAGTGATTGGACCACCTCCACATCTCCAGAGTGCTTCACCCGAAGGCAAATTTATTCGTCTGGAATGGTCTGGTTACGGTACGGATGTAATTTCCGGATTCAGTATATACAGACGTGAAGGTGGCACAACTTTTACACCTGATTCATGTACAACTGGTGTCCCCGCTTTTACCGGCTTTGTTAAAGTAGGATATATAGCAGGAAGCTCTGTGACAGGCTTCGTCGATACCGACAACGGACAGGGCCTGCAGTTCGGGAAAGAATACACTTACAGAATAGTTGCCGTCTATCCCGACGGCACTGAAAGCAAAGTATCCAACGAAGTTACTTCGACTCTTGTTTCCGGAGTCCCGGTTATAAGGAATGTGTCGGTAAGAAATACAGATGTTTCAAAGGGCTCGATATTTCTGGCATGGAAAAAACCCGGGCAACTTGACACTATACCTGCCCCCGGCCCTTACAAATACTTTATCTTTCGTGCCGAAGGTGTTGCAGGCACAGAATATACAAAAATCGATTCAATATTTACAACTGACCTGAACGATACAACATATATCGATACTTTGTTAAATACCCGCAATAAAGCATTTATATACAGGATCGAACTTTATAACAACACTCCCGGCAACGTGTTTATGATTGGAGAGCCTTCCTATGCATCCTCTCTTTTTATCGAAGTGTCTCCAGGCGACCGTAAAGCAAGATTTAATATAAAGAGAAACGTGCCCTGGATAAATTCCCGTTACGATATTTTCCGGCTAAACTCATCAACAATGAAATTCGATTCAATTGGCTCAACTGACCTGCTTACTTATGTTGATACCGGACTCGAAAATGGAATACAATATCATTATTATGCAAGATCAACAGGTTCATATACCAGGCCTGATATGCCATCCAACCTGATTAATTTTTCGCAGATTGCAACCGTTATACCAGTTGATAATGAACCTCCATGTACGCCTGTATTTTCTGTAACCTCCCAGTGCGATAGCCTTTACAATACTTTACGATGGCATTTCGACGATCAGCAATGTATGGAAGATGTAACAGGATATAATATTTATTATAAACTGCTTACTGAAGAATCAATTTCGTTACTCGAAAAAATTACAGATAAGAATGTATTTATATACCGTCATAAACCAGGCGATATTGTTGCAGGTTGTTACGCCATTTCAGCTTTAGATGCAAACGGCAATGAAAGCCCACAATCGGTAATGATTTGTGTTGATTCATGTAATTTTTACGAAATACCAAATGTCTTTACTCCTAATGGCGACGGATTCAACGACCGACTTCTGGCAAAAACATCAGGACTTGTAGAAAAAGTTGATTTCAGACTTTTCAACCGCGACGGCCAACTACTATTCAGAACCGATAATCCACGTCTTGACTGGGACGGAACATATAAAGGAAAAATTGTTTCACCAGGTGTGTATTTTTATCAGTGCGATGTTACGGAAAGACGCATCACAGGGCTTGAAACTTTTCATCTTTCCGGCTTTATTCACGTAATAACGGAAAAAGGAGCTACGGTAACGCCACAACAAACCAAATAATGAAAAGAAGGGAAAGATGAAAAGGAATTTTTTAATATTTATTTTGTTAATTTCAACGACTTTTGCTATTTGCGGTCAGACAGTGACCGATTATCTGCTCAGAGCAAAAGCTTGCATCGAATCGAGTAAATATGATGAAGCAATAAAGATCCTAACTGCTGTCCTGTCAACAGAAACCGATTACAGATATTTTGTTCTGAGAGGGGATGCTTATTATGCCTCCGGAAAATTTACAGAGGCTGAAAAAGACTATTTGTCTGCAAACGCACTCGTTAAAAGTTCTGGTGACTATGGGCTTTCGAGGATATACGCATTAAGGGGTAATGTAAAGAATTCATTGGAACATCTTAATTCGAATTTGAATTCCAATTTCAGGAAGAAAGAAAAAGAAATATTTCTCGATACTGCATTTGAACGAATAGAAAATACGCCTGAATGGAGACAATTCTGGAAGACAGAAAGATACAGCACTGCCGAGTCAAAACTGCAGGAGGTGGAATACTATTTGTCGGCAGGAAAGAAAAATGATGCGCAGCAGATTGCGCAAGAACTTCTGAAAGAATATCCGTCGGAAAATATTGCAATATATGCCGGTGCACTTGTCGATTACTCTTTCGAGCGATACAAAAATGTTATTTCGGCAATGACGAAGGTTATTATGAAAGAGAAAGATAATCCGGATTACCTCGAACTGCTTGCAAAATCACAGATGGTGGCCGGAAATCCTGCAGGTGCGTCAGTAACTTATTCAAAAATGATCGATCTGGAAATACCTGATGCCAGACTTTACTTACGAAGGGCGGAATGTTATTATCGGACAGGGGAATATAATAAATCAATGAAAGATATTGAGTATTTTCTCGATATTTATCCTTCGAGCAGGGAGGGCTTGCGAATGGCAGGTCGTACTGCCGTTGCAATGGGCGATAATTTGAAAGGGATTTCTTTCTTCTCGCATAATATCGAACTTAATCCGAACGATCCGGAATGTTTTACAGACAGAGCAAATGCATATTTTTCAGCAAAATCGTGGGAGCTTGCAGAGAAGGACTACGGTATGGCTCTCGATTTAAAGCCCGACTTACCGGAGGTATGGCTTAATAAAGGTATTGCTCTTATAAATCTTACCAGAATCGAAGATGCCTGCTTCGATTTCAGAAAAGCATTCGAACTGGGAAATAAACAAGCTTCTTCGTGGATAAGCCGTTACTGCATCCATTGACCTTTGAAACCCTCACGCCTAACACGTCACGCCTCACGCCTTGCAAAAACGGTGCTACTTTAAATTATTTTTGATTTTTTCAAAAAGATCCTGCGGCCTGAAAGGCTTTAAAATATAATCATTTATGTTCAGTCCTTCAATTTGATCATTGGTTTCAGACATAATTGCAGCAGTTATTGCTATTATCGGAACTGTTTTAATCCTGGGATCTTCTGAACTGCGAATTATTCTCGTCGCTTCAATACCGTCAATAACGGGCATGTGAAGATCCATAAGGATAAGATCAAATTCTTCTTCCTCGATTTTTTCAATTGCCTGTTTTCCATCTTCAGCATGAGTTACATTTACGCCCCAGCCTGTTAGAAATTTATTTAGTACAAAGAAATTTATTTTGTTGTCTTCGGCCACCAGAATCTTCTTTCCTTCGAGGCCTTTAAAAGAAAATTCACCCTTATCCTTTGTTTTTCCTTTTTGTTCAGGCAAACCTAAAGTGATAGTAAATATAAATGTAGAACCTTTTTCCGGTTCACTTTCGACATAGATTTTACCTCCCTGAAGTTCGACAAGTTTTTTACATATTGCAAGGCCAAGTCCGGTTCCACCGAATCGTCTCGAAATATCAGGAGATGCCTGAGTAAAGCTCTCGAAAAGAAATTTTTGCTTATCCGCAGGGATTCCTATTCCAGTATCTTTAACCCTGAACTCGAGTGTACTGGTATTTTCAGTTCTTTTTATCTCATCAACAAATATTTTTATACTTCCTTTATTCGTGAATTTAAAGGCATTCGACAAAAGATTTGACAAAATTTGATTAAGCCTTAACGGATCACCATTAACCTCATCAGGTACATTGGAGCCTTTAATAACTAAAAATTCAAGATTTTTTTCCTGAGCCTTAAAGAAATATGATCTTTTTATTTCATCGAGAAAATCGTTAAAATTAAAATCAATCTGCTCAAATACTATTTTGCCCGATTCCATTTTACTGTAATCAAGCACATCATTCACCAGTGTCAGCAGATGATTGGCAGAAAAATGCAGAGTTTTAATCAGTTCCAGTTGTTCGTCATTTTGACTGCTTTGCATTAGTAGATTCGAAATCCCAATCACTTCATTAAGGGGCGTTCTTATTTCATGGCTCAAAGTAGTCATAAAATTTTGTTTCGAAACTGCTGCTTCTTCGGCTTTCTGCCTTGCAATAATAAGATTTTCCAGCATATCTCGCTTCTGTATGGAAACTGCAACCTGATTTGCAATTAATTCGAGAAGACGAAGATCCTCGTAAGAGAATTTATTTTCGGAATGATAATCCTGAAGGCATATAGCTCCAATTATTTCATTTTCTGTTTTCAGCGGAACACCCAGCCATACCTTGCACGGTGAGCCTATTAGGTCAATCTCACCCTTCTCTTCCATCTTGCTTATGTCTCCTTCCTTAAGAAGGAGAGGAGTTCCATGCTCGACAATCCATCCGGTTATGGTTCCTTTTACAGGTATCTCCCTGAAACTGTCTTTTTCATCAACAAAAAAAGGAAGAGAGAGTATATGTTTTTCTCTATTATATAATGCAATAAAGAAATTACTTGTATCCCATAATTTTGTGAGTTCATTTGTTATGACCTGGTAAATATCTTTAATTTCCGAAAAATCAAGCGTAGCTCTTGAAATATTGTACAGGATTTCATGGAGCAGCTTGTTTTTTCTTTCATTTGTAATGTCACGATAAATACAAAGTGTAGCAACTGTTACATTGTTCATAATAACTCCCGAAGCAGTAAGAGAAACATAAATTCTGTTCCCCTGCTTATCTTTTCTCACAGTTTCAACTGTGACTTTTTTATTTGTAAGTAATTGCTCATCAATTGATTCCGCCTCCTCCATAAGTTCATCAGGGACAATAAGTTCGTTTATGTAATTTCCAATAGCTTCGTCGTTTGTATAACCGAAAAGCCTTGTAAATTCTCTGTTTAAATGCGTTATTTTCCCGGGGATATCGGTAATAGCTATTGCCAGAGGCGTTGAATCAATAAGATGTTCTAGAAATGCTTTTTCTTTTGCAATTTGTCTTTCCCTGTTTTTCAGTGCCGTAATGTCTGTTATAACTCCTCTGTAACCAATAAGTCTGCCATCTGAAAAAACTCCAAAAGTTCTTGTAAGAATCGGAATCCAGGTGCCGTCCTTTTTTTTGAGTATATACTCATTGCTTTTAGTATCATTTTCATTCCAGATGCTGTTAAGATTTTTCATCGCTCTTTTAAACTCTCCCGTTGGAAAGAGGTCGCTCAGAAAAATTCCCTTTTTAAAATCTTCTTCAGTAAATCCTATGTGTTTCAGACTCCGCGCATCGGTTTTAATCAATTTTCCATGAAGGTCAATTTCGAAAGCCATTTCCACTACTTTATTGGCCGAATCACTTACAGTAAAATAATCTTTCTCTACGTAAGATGAAGATTCAGACGGCTCCCATGTTACAATAATGTCGCCCGAAGAAAGCAGAAAGCCAATATAGAAACCCTGAGATCTGTTACCTAAGGTGGAAACTGCCATTTTAATAGGTTCTCCGGTTATCCTGATATGATTTAGAAGCTCAATCAGTTTGACTTTTTCAGAAAGAGGTGTATTGTCAATAGTTTTGCCTTTTATTTCAAGCCTCGAGACATTCTCAACATCTTCAGCTTTTCTGTTGATCTCACGAATCAGAAACTTATTGTCTTTTGTTACTGTGACTCTTAACAAATAACTCGATACAGTTTCGAAGATATCATCGAGAATATCTTCGGTTCTTTCTCTTAAGTCAATATCACTATGTTGTGTGACAGGATTATATGTTGTTAGAAGAAAAAAATCATCATTCAATTTGACAGCCTTCGCATAAAAAAGGAAAGGCTTCCTTTCACCACTTTTTGTCATTAATGTTAGTTGTAAACCACCAACTTTTTTGAAGCGGGGCAAAAGCTTCATATATTTATCGCTCCCTTTGATATCAGGGAAAAGATTCAATTCATCAAATGTTTTACCGACGATTTCTTTTTTATTGTATCCCAGTGTATTAAGAAAACTCTCATTGACATCGATTATTTCACCTGTATTAATGTTACTGATAGCCATGAGATGAGGGTCCGCATAAAATGCAATTTCACCGGCTTTATGCGGACCATGTTTTTTACCGGAAGAACTTTTGTTTTTTACACTCGTTCCGGTACAATTTTTAAATATTACCGACCTGAATTGTTTAAAAAAATCATTCACTTCAACTTATCTGCCCTTTTATCCAAATTCAAAAATAATCATAATTATTAGTAAATGTAATAATTAGTGAATAATAAAATATTTTCTTCTTTAATTTGCCCCCTGAATCCCCCCATATATTTGTGCCATTTGGCAAATTTGATAAAATTGGATATTATTCCTTTAGTCTAATGAACTCGCTCCCGACCCCTCTCTCAAACAACTGGCGGAAAAATAGGAGCGCAACAGCACGGACATTCAAAATTATTTTCATTCTTTTTTTGTGCTTTCAATCATGGATGTTTTCTGTTGAAATATCTGCAGGCAGAAGTGAGTCCGCATTTGTCGCAAAGTGGTTTCCTTGCCGTACATGTATATCTGCCGTGCAGTATCAGCCAGTGATGGAAATTATATCTCATTTCAGGAGCAATATTTTTTGTAAGTTGTCTTTCCACATCGAGAGGTGTTTTTCCTCCGACGCACAGTCCTAACCTTGTAGATACCCTGAATACGTGGGTATCAACTGCTATAACCGGTTTTTTGTATAGGACCGATGCAACCACATTTGCAGTTTTTCTTCCAACTCCGGGAAGTTGCATTAACAGTTCAGGATCATCGGGTACTACGCCACCGAATTTATCCATGAGCATTTTCGACATAGCCACCAGATGCTTTGCTTTACTATTTGGGTAAGAGCAGGATTTTATAAACTGATATATTTCATCAACATCGGCTGAAGCCATCGTTTCAGCATCAGGAAATGCTTCAAGTAGGGCAGGTGTGATCATGTTTACTCTTTTATCGGTGCACTGTGCCGATAGTATAACGGCCACAAGAAGCTGAAAAGGATTGCCGTATTCAAGCTCAGTACCTGGCATGGGCATTTTATCCTGAAAATAATCCATTACCGTTTTGTACCTTTCTTTTAAAAGCATTTCTTAACTTATAGGAATAAACTTTAAAGTAAAGAAATTTCATTTGTATTTTTGAAAAATATTTGATTTTTTCCGTTACAGGTTAAGGAATTTTTATCTTTAACACAAAATCATTAGAAACATTGAATAAGATAACTATCAATCTGAATGATCATAATTCCGAGATATATGTCGGAATGAAATGGAATGAAGTAAAAAGTTTTCTTCCTTCGACTGATACTGTTATTATAACCGATGATAATCTTTACCGTATATATGGGGAGGGATTTCCTTCATTTCCAATTTTTTCAATAAAACCCGGAGAGGAGAGTAAAAAGATAGAAACCATTGCCAACCTTGCAGTGAAATTACTTAATACAGGCATTGATAGAAGCGGATTTATTCTCGGAATAGGAGGAGGTGTAGTATGTGATATTACAGGATTTCTTGCATCGGTTTATATGCGCGGGATTAAATTCGGATTTGTTTCAACTTCACTTCTTTCTCAGGTTGATGCAAGTGTTGGAGGGAAAAATGCCGTAAACATTGGAGGGGCCAAGAACATTCTTGGCTGTTTTCGCCAGCCTGAATTTGTTATCTGCGACCCCGAAATGTTAAAAACATTGCCTGCAGAGGAGTATATATCTGGTCTTTCCGAGCTAATCAAGATGGGGTTGATTATGGACAGGACTCTTTTTACAGATATAGAGCAGAATGTTGAAAACATAATGAATCGCGATACGGCTCTGCTCGAATATCTTATTTCGAGGTCGCTGAAGCTTAAATCTGCGGTTGTCATGGAAGATGAGAAGGAAACTTCAGGGAAAAGGATGATTTTGAATTTCGGACATACATTCGGGCATGTTATTGAAACCGTTGCTGGATTGAAACATGGTTATGCCGTTGCATCAGGTATGGTTATATCGGCGGATATATCGGTTCAGAAAGGTATGTTAAATCCTGCCGAAAGAGAGAGGATAAGAAATCTTCTTCAGCGTTTTGGTCTGCTTAAGGAATATAATATCCCTCAGTCTGTTTTCGAGGAAATGATTATGAAGGACAAAAAGAAACAGGGGAACAATATCAATTTTGTCCTGCTTGAATCGACGGGGAAAGCTGTTATAAGAAAGATGAGCTTGCAGGAGATAATGATTCTATATAATTTATTATACGGGAAATCTTGAAAGTTGTTACTTCCATACATGAAGTAAAAGGGAAGATAAAAGCACCTTCATCGAAGAGTGCGGCACAGCGATATATAGCCGGCGCCCTTCTTGCCGACGGTATTTCCTTGCTTAAGATCAACTCTATGTGCGACGATTCTCTTGCAGCTCTGTCGGTGGCTGAAGCTCTGGGGGCGGAAATATCGTCGGAAGAAGCAGGGATAATAATAAAGGGTGGATTCGATCCTGTAAAAAATGAAATAAACTGTGGCGAATCAGGCCTTTCGGCACGTATGTTTATTCCCATTGCTGCACTTCATAATGAAGAGATAACCATAACAGGGCGGGGTTCTTTGCTCAATCGTCCTTTTGAAATGGCTGAAAAGCCACTTGCACAGCTTGGCGTAAAGATCGATTCTAAAGGCGGATTTCTACCTGTTACAGTTAAAGGTCCTCTTTCAGGTGGAGAGGTAACTGCCGATGGCTCGGTCAGTTCCCAGTTTATCACTGGATTACTAATGGCTTTACCGGTTGCCGGAAAAGATAGCCGTCTGATTGTCAGTAATCTTGTAAGCAAGCCTTATATAGATATGACATTGAAAATATTGTCACAGTTCGGCATCGAGATAATAAACGATAATTATACTATTTTTTCCATCAGAGGGAGACAGAAATATATTCCCGGTACTTTTATGGTGGAGGGCGACTGGAGCGGCGCATCATTTTTCCTGGTAATGGGAGCAATCGGAGGAACGGTTGAGGTTGAAGGGCTCGATATGGAATCGGTTCAGGCCGACAGAGCTATTATTGATGCTTTACTTCTCGCCGGAGCCAGTGTTGAAACAAAATATGGAAAAGTAACAGTAAGCAAATCGGACTTGAGGAATTTTGAGTTTGATATTACAAACTGCCCTGATATTGCACCACCTCTGGCAGTGCTTGCCTCAGCCTGTAGAGGAACGTCTGTGATTCGCGGTGCAGGCCGGCTTCTGGCAAAGGAGAGCAACAGAGCCTACACTATCAGTAATGCTTTGAATTCAATCGGCGCAAAAGTTACGTGCCGGGGCGACATGATCGAAGTGGAAGGGATGGAATCGCTTTCAGGCGGAGAAGCAAAGTCCTACAACGACCATCGTATTGCTATGGCTTTGGCTGCCGCTTCACTATTGTCGGTTAACCCAGTGATAATTGACGGGATTGAGTGCATAAAAAAGTCTTATCCCGGATTCATAGAAGATTTCAAGTCTGTAGGAGGAAATGTTACTTTGATTAAATGAATTTAATATGAATACTTTTGGAAAAATATTCAGAGTATCGGTTTTTGGAGAGTCGCATGGGAAAGCTATAGGAGTGATAATAGATGGTTGCCCTGCGGGAATTCCAATTGTTGCAGAGGATTTTTTGAATGATCTTGAAAGGAGAAAGAGCGGGAAGCCCGGTACAACTTCCAGGAAAGAAGAAGATATGCCTGAAATCGTTAGCGGAGTTTATAAAGGCTTCACAGCAGGTTCTCCAATAACCATTATATCACAGAACAAGGACACTGATTCGGGATCTTATGAAAAATTTATAGCCGTTCCACGGCCAGGTCATGCAGATTATACTTCGAAAATTAAATATTCAGGATATTCTGATCCACGTGGGGGCGGCCATTTTTCCGGTCGTATTACATGGGGCCTTGTAGTTGCAGGAGTAATAGGGAAGAAGATACTGAACAATTCGATAATAAGCGCCAGACTTGTCGAAGCCGGCGGTAGCCGCAACATTGATAAGGCAATTGAAGAGGCAATGAATAAGGCCGACAGCATCGGAGGTTTAATCGAATGCAGAGTGAAAAATCCTCCTGCCGCAATCGGCGAGCCGTTTTTTTATTCCGTCGAATCTGCAATAAGCCAGATAGTATTTTCTATTCCTGCTGTCAAAGGAATAGAATTCGGAGCCGGTTTTAAGGCGGCTTCCATGAAAGGCTCGGAACATAACGATCCGTTTATTGATGAAAAAGGCACTACACTCACAAATAATGCAGGAGGGATAAACGGCGGAATAACCAATGGCAATGAAATAGTCTTCAGAGTCGCAGTGAAACCGACTTCCTCAATTGGCCTCGAGCAAACAACATTTGATTTTGCTTCTAAAAAGCATGTAAAACTAAAGGTGGAAGGCCGACACGATACCTGTATTGCACTAAGAGTGCCTGTAATTGTGGAAGCTGCAACAGCAATTGCACTTACCGACCTTTTGATTATCGACAGAGGCATTGCAGGCGCGAGAGAAAGTTAATATTTAAACAATGGTTTTATAACAACCAGAAGAACTTTGCGAGTGCCAGTAGTTATTCTGAACCTGTTGTCAATTCTTTCCCCAAGGATGGCTGCAATGTCGCCACCTGATTCAAGAATATAAGCTCTTTCTTTATCACGAATTGAATATTTCCGATCGGTGAAAAAATCGCTTAGCTTTTTAAATTCATTCATTCCCAGAGGTTGAAACCTGTCTCCTGCTTTCCACCTTCTTATTTTCATCGGGAAGGATATTTTTTCTGCATCGAACGAGAGAATAAGAGGAGAAGTATCGATTACGAAATCAGGTCCTTTCTCAATTATTTCGGCTCTCTCGATAAAAGGAAGCATCCTCAGCTCTTCGATATTTTCAGTTACATATTCTTCCGGCTCGGGAATCGGAAGCGTTGTTACAATCAATTCATTTCTGTTTCTAATTATCATGTGTGTTCTGGTGAGGATTTTTGCTCCGGTGCGCCCTTTGAGCAGTTCAATAAGGTCATTTAACTGACCGGTTGTTAAGCCGTAAGGTCTGAAAAGCTCGAAAAGAGTTGTCTTCAAAGGTCGGCAGGATTGTAATTTCTCTGAATCAAAACTTATTAAGTCGCCTTTCTGCCTGCAAGTTTTTTCTTTAATTGCCGCAATGAATGATCGGAGGATTTCTTCGAGTTCTGAAAATCTTTCTGCAGTCTCGATAATTGTTTTGTCGAAGTCGGGATTTATCTCTTTAAAAAGAGGTATTATATTGTGTCTGAATTTGTTTCTTATATATTTTGTTTCGTCATTAGATTTATCCTCGCGCCAGGTTATATGGTTAGAGATAGCATAATTTTCGATGGAATTTCTTGAAGCGAAAAGAAGTGGACGTATAATATGGCCTTTGCGAGGTCTCATAGATACCAGGCCTGATATACCTGTTCCACGAGTCAGATTTATCAGGAATGTTTCTGTTCTGTCGTCCATATTATGTGCAACAGCTATAAGATCATATCTATTTTTTATTCTGATTTCTTCGAACCAGTCATATCTAAGTTGTCTTGCAGCCATCTGGATTGAAATTCCCTTTTGTCTGGCATAATTTTCAGTGTCGAAGCTCTTTACAAAAAGAGGAATTCCCATCTTTGAGGCGTATTCTTTTACATGTAATTCGTCGGCATCTGAATCGACCCCTCTGAGTTTAAAGTTACAGTGTGCAATTCCTGTAATATACGGCGAATGTCTGAACAATTCTGCCATTACCATCGAGTCAATTCCACCACTTACAGCCAGTAGAATTTTTTCATTTGAGGAGGCAAGATTATTTGATTCGATATATTTCAGAAATTCATTTAACATAAGCCGGAAACGGAACTTTTCAAAACATCGAAAATATAAATTTTATTGTTATCTGAATCTGGCAATATACGGAGGAGAAGGATCGAATGTTCGGGGCCTTAGCAACTGTTCACCTGAAATTATTAGGTTATCTGCTTCGGAATAATTTGGGAGTGAAGGGTAATATCCTAATCTTAACTGGAATGTTTTGAAAACCAGGTTATCATTACGTATCCTTAAGCCTACTCCAATACTGCTAAGAAAAGCATTTGTTCCTGCAAACGTATCTATCCCGGATATATTAACTGCTTCGGCAAAGCCAAAAAATGCAAATCTAAAGCCATAAAAATTGAGTGGATGAAACAGGACAGTTTCGATACTTAGCTTGAATCTTTCCAGTCCTTTAAGTGAATCGTTTGAAAATGAGGAAAAGGCATTTTCTTTAAGGGGTTTAATATATTCATCATGGTATCTGTCGAAGCCTTTTATATAGCTTATAGTGATAAAATTTCTTATTTTAAACCGGCCAGACGTTATAAGATTTGAAAAGTATTTTATATCGGTTGTCAAAACTCCCTGTTCGGTTTTGCCCGAGTTTAAAAAAGTGCCGACTCCTCCTGAAATATGAAAATACCCAAGATCCGAGGAAGAAAAACCAAATGAAGCATCGGTTCCCAGGTATACTCTTTTCTTGAATTCGTTTTGTTCGATACCTGAAGTAATATTTAATAAGGCTCCGTAAGGAATGTCTTCAGTGCGTCCGTAACTGTAAAGCAGGTTTGTTTTATAAAACTTCTGCATAGAGAAGGATAGAGAGCCAAGGTAAAGTCTGTATTTCTGAAGTTCATAATATGAGTCAGGTAAAATTTCAGGTTTTCTGTAAACATTATTATTAATATATCTTAATCCTGCAATAATTCTTGAAACCGACCGGCGGTCAATCATAAAAGAGCGCTGAAGCCAGTAATCCTGAAAGTTATATTTAAGAGGTTCCGGGACAGGCATAGTATCAAGATCTTCGGTTGTGGAAGTATTGTTAATTGTAATACCGTAGGCATATTTTGTTTCGGAACTCAGGAGAGGACGATGCAGAGAGAAACCAAAACTTTTTTTGCCAAGACCATTATAGTAATTTAGATTCAAATTTATGAAGGATTTTCTTATATTATTTATATTATAATTCAAGCCAATACCAGGCGAATCTTTTGAAGTTGACGAGTAAGGGATTTCAATTTCAAATTCATGACCCATCCCGAAAATATTTTTATCGTAAACCCAAACAGAGCCTTTGTTAATGCCGTGGTACGAAAAATCACCACCGAGGGAATAAACATCTTTTGTTACAACAAGTATATCCGCATCGCTTTCAGAGACAGGAACCACAATAATACGCGCATCATCAATGAAAGGTAATTGACGGATAATACGTTCATTATCGGTTAAAGATAATGGCGAAATAGTGTCTCCTTCATTGAATAACAGATATTTTCTCAATATTTGTTCTCTTGTATTGAAATGAGTGCTGTTAAGGAATTTTTCGAGACGATTAGGTTCAAACGCTGCAGGATTATATATATTTCCTCCGAAAACATCAATTTGTTTGATATTTATATTTCTTATTTTCAGTCCTGAATAATCAAGGAAGTTTTCATCACTTTTTCGGTTTATTATTTTTGTTTCGGAAGTGTCGGGCGCTACTATTACTAAGTCATATAGAGCTTTAGTAATCTTACTCTTCTCGGCTTTTGATTTCAGCGATGAATAGAAAGCAATTGTTTTTTCGTTGTGTGTGCTTAATGCATTTATAGCTGTCGAGGGAAGTTTAATAACTGTATCATTCTTTATGAAGAGTTTTGTTTCATCTATCTTCAATAATGAACCGCCCGCCACTTTTATTACAGTATCTTTTTGATTCTCACTTTGTGCGATGACACTTGAAGAAGCAAGGGGAAAAGCAGTAATTAAAATAAAGAATGACTGCAGTTGTATTCTATAACTGATTTTTGCAAGAGACATCAGGTTTTTATGGAATTCACAAAAAGCACATCGTCGGAATTAAACTGAAAGCCAACCCTTTTACCGGTAATAAGCTTTGAATGTTGTATTTTGGTTTCAGCCTGGCCTACAGTTGCAATTTTTACCGTATCGTATGGAGGGACAAGCAGGTCGAAATCAAGTGCATACTGAGTTGCAGTAAGAATGATATTCAGTAGTGATTCTTTCCCGATTTCTTCATTACCGTAATTGGAGTAAGAATTTTTCATTTGTCTCTTTCCCTCCACAAAAAACTTATTTTCATGATTAATGAAAATTCGTGCAATTAGATAGCCTATATCGTCGAGACGTGAATATTTAAAGCTATCGGCCAGATAATTATAAATATTGATTATGCCGACATAAGCGTTAAGTTTGTTTTGTAGAACATAAGGCGTTTTCCATATTGGATGGTCGCGATCGAAAAGAAAAATATTCGAATGCATGCTAAATAGCAGTATATCGCCTGCTGCACGTAATTGAACATCAAACATTCCCCTGTCGGTAAATTCGAGCTTTATTCTCTGATTGATGCCTGAAATACTATGATTCAGCTCTTTACAAATTTCTTTTAGCATTTCTTTTATTTGTTCGAGAGTATGGAATGTATTATCATAGACTTTCTGTTTAAGTAGTGATTTGTTCTTCAGGGTTTCTATGATATTAGTTTTTTTCCTTTCTATTTCCTGCATCTTTTAAAGTTTAATAGATAATAAATATCTAAAATATAAATAATAAATGAAATAATGAAGCGGTAAGAAAAACATCATCAAAATTAATATATTAAAATTAATATATAATATCAAACGAAAAACTTATGGCGTTTTGTATAGAGAGATATTGATTAGTATGCAACTGCAAATAACACTCTTCTTTGAGAAGGTTTACCTGAATATATACATTTTCCTTTTTCTTCAGGAGCATCGAATGGGATGCATCTGATAGTGGCTTTTGTTTCCTCTTTTATTTTAGCCTCAGTTTCGGCAGTCCCGTCCCAGTGGGCTGCAATAAATCCGCCTTTTTCAGATATAATTGATTTGAATTCATCCCATGAATCGGTGTAATATGTATTTTCTTCTCTGAATTGTAGCGCTTTTTTGAAAATATTTGATTGTATGTCTTTTAGGAGCCATTTAACTTGTTCTTTTATTTTCTCTGAAGGGATTGTTTCCTTAGCAAGAGTGTCTCTTCTGAATATTTCGACTGTATTGTGTTTTATGTCTCTTGGTCCGATTGCAATTCTTACAGGAACACCTTTCAATTCATAATCGGCAAATTTCCAGCCAGGTGTTTGTGTATCTCTTGTGTCATATTTAACATTTATCCCGTCAGCTTCAAGGTCCGATTTAATTTTTTCTGCTACTGACGAAATTTTATCGAGGTCGGAATTGGTTTTATAGATAGGTATAATTATTACCTGCAAAGGCGCAAGTTCAGGTGGAATTATGAGGCCGTGGTTATCGGAATGAGCCATCACAAGGGCTCCCATAAGCCTTGTGGATACACCCCATGATGTAGCCCAGACATAGTCGAGTTTCCCTTTCTGGTCGGTAAATTTCACGTCAAAAGCTTTTGCAAAATTTTGACCCAGGAAATGGCTTGTACCTGCCTGAAGCGCTTTACCGTCTTGCATTAATGCCTCGATCGACATTGTTTCAATAGCTCCTGCAAAACGTTCACTCTCGGTTTTATATCCTTTGAATACTGGAATTGACATGGAATTTTCTACAAACCCTGCATATACTTCGATCATTTTCCTTGCTTCTTCCATAGCTTCATCAGCTGTGGCATGTGCAGTATGACCTTCCTGCCATAAAAATTCCGATGTTCTGAGAAAAAGTCTTGTACGCATTTCCCATCTCACTACATTTGCCCACTGGTTTATCAATATAGGAAGATCGCGATACGACTTGATCCAATTTTTATATGAATTCCAGATAATTGTTTCGGATGTGGGTCTTATAACCAGCTCTTCTTCCAGCTTGGCATCAGGGTCAACAACAATTCCTTTCCCCGACTCATCGTTTTTTAAGCGATAATGTGTGACAACGGCACACTCTTTTGCAAAACCTTCAACATGTGCAGCTTCACGACTGAAAAATGATTTTGGAATAAAAAGAGGAAAATAAGCATTTACGTGGCCTGTGGCCTTAAAAAGGCGATCAAGTCCAGCCTGTATTTTTTCCCATATTGCGTAACCGTACGGTTTAATTACCATACAACCCCTGACTACTGAGTTTTCAGCAAGACCTGATTTGATTACAAGGTCGTTATACCATTGCGCATAATTTTCTTCTTTGTTTGTTAAAAATTCAGCCATTTTTTGGTATAGTATTTGTTTTATTATAATTAAAAATAGATTGCGCAAAAATAGGTAAAACTCTTATAAAAATAATATCCGGGAGGTTCATCATGAAAACAAAAATTTACATAGGATTATTGGGAGTGCTGCTGATCCCGGGGTTTTCGGTAAATGCACAGCAAGCCAACATTAATAACTACCGCGATGACTCTGACAATACAAAAATAGTAATAAACAATTATTATGATTATGATTTTTATTACTCGTCGAGAATAAGAAGGTTTCATAGTCCTTATGTTTCATTTAGTTATTATTCTCCTGTGTTTACAGATGTGTTCTGGTATACTTACCAGCCTTTTACATGGGGACTGAGTATATACGGCGGTGGGAGAATAGGTGTCGGCATTTCCTTTAACTTTCCTATATATTACAACTATTATTGGGATTGGCCCTTATATTACGGAGTATATTATAGTAATTATTATCCGGTTTATTATTCATGGTATTCCCCGATTGTTTTCAATGTAAGAATATATAACAGGTGGACGGAGCCATGGAACGGTTATCATGTCAGGAACCGCTGGTATAACAACTATCGCCCTGTATATAATACTTATAACTACTATTATTACAATTCATCTGTACGAGGCGATGGCATTAATATCTCAAGAAGAACTACTCAACCTACAACTTCAACAGTTAATTCTGTAAACCGGCAGGAGGGAGACGTTGTAAGGACATCAGGCCGGACAATGGAAACCCCTGCTACCAGTCGTAGAACCGATATTCCCTCCGATAAAAGAATTCATCAGGGCGATCAGGGTAATAATAACAGTCTAAACCCGGGAAATACCGAAAATGTTAATAGAAGAGTTAATTCAGGCAATAATCCTGGAGTTGTAAATCGAAGTAATAACGGTAACGGTAATGGGAATAATGTTAATAGAGGCAATAGTAGCAATAATGGGAATATAAATAATGATAACAACAGACGGCAAGTTGATCAGGTCAAAAGTCATGGTCAGGGGAATGCTGTGGGCGTAATTCCAGGTCAGCCCCAGGCAGGGAACCGCTATAATTCAGCATCGAATGCACAACAGAATTCGATAAATATGCCAGGTTCAACACGCCCTTCATCGAGTTCCAGGAATATCAGTACACAGTCATCAGTAAACAGAACAAACGTTACGCCTCAAACAAGGCAATCGTCTACTTCACGCAATGTAGTAAGGCAGTCATCACGGCAGTCAGGTAATACCTCTTCAAGCGTAAGATCTGCTCCTGCTCAATCAAAAAGCTCGTCGTCAGCCAGCAGTGAAAATAAATCTTCCTCAGGGAAAAATAAATCTTCGGAAAGTTCTTCTTCGAGAAGAAAATAATTTTTTCATAAAAAAATAAGTTTATTTTTGAATATAATTTTGTTTTAAAAATTAAAAGAATGTATAAAAATTTTAAAATGTAATTAAGTAAAACACTTTATTTTGGTATAAATTTTGTACTTATTTATTTGTAAAAATATGGGGGGATAAAATGAAATCAACAATTTACATAATGGCTCTGGCAATGCTGTTAATCAGTGCTTGTTCTACAAGCAACAGGCTGGTTAAAAGCGAATATGATGATCTTTATTATCTGCCTTCTGACAAAATTTCAGTAAATAAGAAGATGGCAAGCCGTGATATGCCTGCCAATTTACAACAGGATGAGTATTATGACAATATTTATTCTGCTGATACACTAATAGCCGAAAAGTATAATGAGAAGGTGGATTTCAATAATTCGTCGTTTTACAATAAAGAAAACAGTCCATTCGAATATATGGATGACTGGTCATATTCAAACAGACTGAGAAGGTTCTACGGTAATTATTTTGATCCATACTGGAGAGATCCATTCCTTTATAGCTGGAATATCTACCCATGGAGTTATTACGATTATTATTATAATCCGTTATGGGGAAGCATGTATGACCCATTCTATTATGGCGGATATTATGGTGGATTATATGGCGGTTTATATGGTGGATTATATGGTGGTTTATATGGCGGTTTAGCTGCTTCATGGTATTATCCCTTCAGTTATTCTTATTATTACCCCTCATATAGCTTTTATTATAACGATGGCGATATTGATTACGGTTCGTCTTCAATTGGCCGACGTGAAAGATATAGTACTACAAGCAGAACTTATTCAACTGTCCCCTCAAGAGGAAGCGCTTCGTCGGATGATGTATATCCATTAGGCTCAAGAAGAGCTTCAGGTTCATCAACCGATTTAAGCAGTACCGAGAGAAGAATAGGATCGACATATAGTACCGCACGTCAGAGTTCAACCGGTACATCAGCTCAGTCACAAGAACGGCGCGATGCTTCGTCGGTAACAAGAAGCGCTACGTCTAATCCTGAATTTAATCAAGCATCGCGCACTTACACTCCAACATATTATAATCCAAAAATGAGCGAGCGCCCATCTTACAACAATACGAAAATTTCAACCGAATCATATAGACGAAATACTCAGAATGAAGTAAAAAATAGTGATATAAATACCTATAGATCGAATCCAGACAATTTCAATGCTGTTGAAAGGAGAAGTTCTTCGTATTCGACAGGGCAGGTCCGTTCTTCTACTCCAACGAATACTGGTAACTATTCAATTCCCGACAGAAGGAGTTTAGGCAGAGAATCATCATCATCCATATCGTCGGAAAGGAGATCGGCAGGATTTGATATGTCCTCGTCACATATGTCAGGCTCAATCGGTGGAGGCTCTATAGGCGGTTCCTCTTCGGGTAGCGGTGGCGGTTCATCATCAGGTGGCGGTTCATCATCAGGTTCGTCAGGCGGCGGAGTTTCAACCGGGTCAAGAAGATAATTTTGCTCATTAAAATATTACCTGAATTATCATTCCTTTAGGAATGAACGGGATAACTATTTAAAATTCAAAAAATGGAAAAAAGATTATTGACTATAATAGCTTCATTAGGATTGATTATTTCCACATACTCACAGAATCTTGATGATGCTTTGCGCTATTCAAGGAGTTTTTGCTTCGGAACAGCCAGATTTAATGCAATGGGCGGGGCCTTTACTTCACTTGGCGCCGACCTTTCGGCAATAAGCCTGAATCCTGCAGGTACAGGTATGTTCAAATCATTCGAAATATCATTTACGCCAAACCTTATGTATAATAATACAACCACGGTATTTAATTCTACCAACTCGGACGATTTAAAATATCACTTCGGGATCAACCAGGTCGGAGTGGCTTCAACCATAATTTCCAATGATGAATCGTCAGGGCTTGTGAACTTCAATATTGCATATTCCTGGAACAGAACAAACAATTTCAATGAAAATATCACAATTAAGGGAGTAAGCGATAACAGTTCCATGGCCGACTACTGGGCTAATTCGTCGGAAGGTATATATTACAAAGATTTGATAGGACCAGCAGGTATAGCTTATGATGCATGGGTAATAGATACTATAACAGGCTCGGGCGGTAAACTCTATGGAACTGTTTTTTCAAATTACGGAGATAGTAACCCTGTTTACGGTCAAACAATAAGAAGAATTATTGCAAATGAAGGATACAGCGGCGAACATGCAATATCGGCCGGGGCCAATTTCTCGGAAAAGTATTTTATTGGCGTCACATTCTCGATTGATCAACTCGATTATACAGGTCACTATGAACACCTTGAAGCAGATTATGATAACGTTATTCCTGACTTTAAAAGTTTCACATACACCGACCATTTTGAAGCGTCAGGTACAGGTTATACATTTAAGCTCGGAGCTATTTTCAGACCGGTTGACATGTTAAGGGTCGGCGTAGCTTTCCATACTCCTACTGTTTACAGGATAAAAGAATATTTTTATGACCAGATTTCTTCTAATTTTGACAATGACGACAGATATCAAAATAACAATAAACCTTACCGTTATTCTTACACACTTACAACACCGTTCAGAGCCATGGCCGGAATATCGTATCAATTCGGTAAAAGAGGCATAGTAAGCGCAGATTATGAATTTACCGATTACTCTATGGCTAGATTCAGCCGTGCAAGTGATGACTACAATTACTATAATGAAAACGAATCAATAAAAAATGCTCTGAAAACAGCTTCAAACATCAGAATTGGAGCTGAATACAGAGTTAAATCTTTTTATTTCAGAGGCGGCTTCGGTTATTACGGCAGCGCTTATGAACAAGATGAGATGAACAAAAACCTGTCATATACATCCCTGTCGTTAGGGCTTGGATTTCGTCAACAGAATTTCTATTTCGACCTTGCATTTGCCAACATGTCGAGTACCATGAAATATCTTATGTACGATGATTATCCTTATCTTAAGGAGGCCAAAATTGAAACAGACAGGAACAATTTTTCGGCTACATTCGGAGTAAAATTCTGAATTCAAGAAAGCCTGGCTAAATTATTTCAGGCAGATAATTTGATGCATCGGGTCCGGCATTGAAAATCAGATCGAGTGTACTTAAACCGGGAACAAAATCATACCTGTCGGAAAATACCTGTTGATAATTTTTAAAACGAAACATACTATTCATGCTTTTGTTTTTTGGACTGATGAAATATCTTAAATCAGGCTGGTCCTTTCTGACGGGTTCGAACAGAGTTGAATAAGACACATTCACTTTGATTTTCATCATTTCGCATATCGTAGTTAATGAATCCATATTCAAATCGAGGAGGAACCTGTGGTTTTTATTTATTATTTTTTCGACATTATCAAAAAAGTAATCGAAAAAAGGTGCGCATCTATATGAAGATATGATTCCTCTTAAATGTACATTCTGCCACTTTTTTGAATAGTCAATTTTAATGTCTTTTATTTTTATTTTGTGCAAGCTTCCCTCAATTACTGGAACGGATAGGGCAATAGGACCATTTGCTGTCAGGATATAACATCTGTTTCTATAGGTTTGTTTTATATAGTTCTCCTCTTTCTCTATAATGATTTTTTCTGCGTTTGCAGCAAGGGACATATAATGTGTGGGAGGGAAATATGATGTAGAAAGCAATATTTGGTCACTCATTTCAGCTTGTTTATCATGCTTGCCGAGAAGCCGGCACCGAAACCGTTGTCGATATTAACTACGGTCACACCTGCAGCACAACTTGTAAGCATTGCCAGCAAAGCAGATACTCCGCCGAAATTTGCGCCATACCCCATACTTGTAGGCACTGCAATTACTGGTTTATCCACCAGACCGCCGACAACCGAGGCAAGAGCACCTTCCATGCCTGCAATTACTATAACCACACGGCATTTTTTAATTTCAGGAAGCTTGTCAACAAGCCTGTGAATGCCTGCAACACCTGCGTCGTATATTCTCACAACATTGTTTCCCAGAAGTTCAGCAGTTACAGCGGCTTCTTCAGCCACCGGAATATCGGATGTTCCTGCAGTTATCACAGCAATTGGAGTATCTTGTCGTTCAGGCTCTTTTTTCTTTATGCTTATGATTTTGGCTTCTTCATAATAAACTGTCTGAGGAAGAATATCTTTCACAGCATCGTACATCTCTTTAGAAGCTCTTGTCCCTAAAACATTGTTTTCGTGCTCTGCCAGCACTTTGAAAATTTCTTTAACCTGTTTTATAGTTTTTCCGGCACAATAAACAATTTCGGGATATCCTGTGCGTATTTCCCTTTGAAGGTCGAGCTTTGCAAAGCCCAGATCAGCATAAGGGAAGTACTTTAGAATTTCGATGGCTTCATTTACGCTTTTTTTCCCTGACTTAACTTCATTCAAAAGATTCTCAATTTCTTTTATAGTCATTTTTTATACGATTCAATTTAGTATGGATAGGAAAAAGAATATAGAATTTAAATTAATTCAAATAAATGTTTAATTAATTCGAATACATACTGCCTGAACGATAACCCTCTAGATCCAAAGATATATACTTGAATCCAATTTCCTTCAGTTTATTTACCACATCTGTTCTTTCAGGTTCGTTTACAAATTTTTTCATAAATCCCGGTAAACATTCGAGTCGTGCTAAGTCTCCATGCATTCTGACTCTTGTTCCGAAGAAACCTTTCTCAAAAAGGAAATTTTCAGCCTCTTCGATCATTTTCAACTCTTTTTCCTTAATAGTTGTATTGTAAGGCAGTCTTGTAAGAAGGCATGTCATTGCAGGTTTATTCCATACTGGTAGCCCTTCTTTCCTGGCAGCTTTCCTTATGTCCTCTTTTGTAAGTCCCGCTTCGGCAAGTGGACTTATTATTGACAGTTCCGAATTAGCTTTAAGGCCTGGCCGATCGCTTTTTAAATCGTCCGCATTGGAACCGTCGGCAACATACCGGTAATTATTCTGAATGGCAAATTCAATCAAGTGCCCGAATAGATGCTTTTTGCAGAGATAACATCTTCCCGGTGGATTATTTCTGATTATTTCCGGAAATTCAATATCCAGAACATGATGTTCGATGCCGTATTTTTTACAGAAATCAATTGCTCCGTTTATTTCGAAAGATGGAGTATACAACGTCTTGAGGGTTACAGCCATTGTTTTATTATCTTTTATTTTCGAAGCCCTGTAAACCAGAAACGAACTATCTACACCACCGGAAAAAGCAATTACTGCAGGATTTATGCTTTTGAGTATGGAATCGAGATTTTTAAGTTTATTGTTCAGCATTTTATTCTTTATTTGTAAATGACTCACCTGTAAGAATATTGTATATTTCCCTTATAGGCCTTCCGGTTTCTTCGGCAATTCTTTTGCAATCGTCGTATTCGGGCTTGCATGAAACTTCTTTTCCGTTATAAAACGACCTTTTATATCTTACTTTTCCGAATACGGTATCGGCCTCGAATGTTTCTCTTGAAAGTGTTTCTTTCATAAAAGTAAAGCATCGTATCCCAAGAGTGGTTGATTCGGTAAAGAGAATTTCCATAAGCTGCCCTGCAATTTCTTTTTCACAAATCACACTTATAGTTGTTCCAGGCCTGCTTTTTTTCATTATAATGCCTGTAAGGAACACATCTGATGCGCCGGCTTTAAAGAGCTTTTCAGAGATATATTCGTAAAATTCAGGATTCATGTCGTCAATATTACATTCAAGGAGCATTGCCTCATGTCCGGTATTCGGCTGATCCTGAATCTCTCCGAGAAAAACTCTAAGAAGATTTGGCATTGCCGGATGCTCTTTATGGCCTGCGCCATAACCTGTTTTTAATATTTTGAACGGCAAGGGCATACCGAAAACATTGCCGAGCACAGCAAGAATAGCTGCACCCGTAGGTGTGGTTGCTTCGAAATTTACTCCATCTTTATTTACCGGAATATTTTTTAATATTTCAGCTGTTGCAGGAGCAGGAACAGGGAAAATCCCATGGTCGCATTTAACAGTTCCCCCTCCAAGTTCTATAGTTGAAACATATACCTGATCAACCTTCAAAGCATTGAAACATATTGCGGCACCGACAATGTCAATAATCGAATCTATTGCTCCTACTTCGTGAAAATGAACCTCTTTTAATTCGATTCCATGTACTCTAGATTCTGCCTCTGCAAGTTTTGTGAATATTTTGATACTCAGGTTTTTTGTCTTGTCGTCGAGAGAAGATTTCTCGATTATTTCTAAAATATCCGAAAAATGTCTGTGCTCGTGTATTTTTGCTTTCTGTATCACAGTTGCCTGTATTCCTGTTATGCCATTTCGTTTGACAGTTTTTACATCGAGTTCCCAGCCCTTAATATTCAGTTTATCGAGCTCTCCCTTCAGATATTCAGCATCCACGCCAAGGTCAATCATTGCGCCAAGATTCATATCGCCACTAATGCCCGAAAAACAGTCGTAATATAAAATCTTCATCCTCTTGAAAATTTTTACAATATTAAACAATTAAAGACGAGCTAAAGTTAATCGTTTGATTGAATTAATTTAATAATGATCGGCAAACTTTCATAAGGCACCGGTTTATAACACTTATTTTACAGGAAAAATGTGTAATTTTCCAGACTTATTTTTGGAGGAGAATTATTATGAAAAGAAGAGACTTCATCAGGAAATCAACAGGAGCAGGTATTGCAGCAGGTGCTGCAATAAGCTTCGGAGGGTATGACAGGTTATGGGGGAAACAACCGCCTGCCACTCCTTACGATATGGTAGCTGTTATGGGTGGAAGTCCTGAAGCTATGTTCGACCTTGGTATTCAGGAACTTGGTGGAATAGGGGCTTTTGTTAAAAAAGGGCAGAAAGTACTGGTAAAACCTAATATAGGCTGGGACAGAACGCCAGAATTTGCAGCAACTACCAATCCTGGCCTCGTAAAAAGAATAGTTGAGCACTGCCTTAAGGCAGGCGCAAAAGAAGTTTATGTTTTCGATCATACAATAGATAACTGGACGAATTGCTATAAAAATTCCGGAATAGAAAAAGCAGCAAAAGATGGAGGTGCTAAAGTTGTGCCGGGTAATTCGGAAAGTTATTATCAGGAAATAAGCATTCCTGAAGCCAAAATTCTTAAGAAGGCAAAAATTCATCAATTACTTCTCGATACAGATGTCTTCATAAATGTTCCAATTTTGAAAAATCATGACTCCACAAATATGACGTGCTGTCTTAAAAATATGATGGGTGTTGTGTGGGACAGGGGATACTGGCATAGAAACAACCTTCATCAATGCATAGCTGATTATGCTCTGTTCAATAAAAAGCCTGCACTTAATGTTATTGACTGTTACAATGTTATGACTAAGAACGGACCTCAGGGCGTTTCAAAGGAAGATGTTGCCAATCTTGCATCGCAGATAATTACTACCGACTGGGTGGCCGGCGATGCTGCAGCCGCAAAAATGCTCAAACTCGAACCTTCGGCAGTTGATTATATAAAAATTGCCCATAATTTGGGAATTGGAAATATGAACCTCGATACACTCAATATAAGGCGAATAAAAATGTGATAAATAATGAAATATTCATCACTTAAAAAGATACGTCTCTCATTTGCTATTGCTTTTTTTATAATTGTATGCGTTCTATTTCTTGATTTCAGGCATTTGGTTCCCGAATCATTTTTCGAGATATTTCTCTGGCTTCAATTCGTACCTTCGGTAATAAAACATATAGGTGCCGGCGAAGCAGCAGCTCTTGGTTTTATTGCAATACTTATTCTGACTTTTCTTTCCGGAAGGTCGTATTGTTCGTTCTTGTGCCCGCTTGGAATAATGCAGGATATAATAAGCAGGGCAGGGGGAAAGATAAAGAAAAGGTTCGGACGTTTCGGCTTCAAAAAACCTCATACTTTTTTAAGGTATGCCATACTTGTTCTAACAGTTATTATTACATTAACCGGAGGGGTTTATATTTTAGGTCTGCTTGATCCTTATGGCATTTTCGGCCGATTTATGACTTATTTTGTTCGGCCCGTAGTTATTATTGTAAACAATTTTCTTGCCAGTATTCTAGGACATTTTGATATCTATACTCTGGTTGACACAAGAAAACCTTCATTCAAAGCGGCTGTTTATGTTATACCAGCTATTTTTCTTTTGCTTACCGGTATAATGTCTCTTATGAAAGGGCGACTTTACTGTAATACTGTTTGTCCCGTTGGTACTTTTCTTGGTCTGATTTCAAAGGTATCTCTTTTCAGAATAAGAATCGATAATGTAAAATGTTCGAAATGCGGAAGATGTGCCATTGCATGTAAGTCGTCGTGCATCGACTTCCTGAATATGGAAATTGATAATTCACGTTGTGTAGATTGTTTCAACTGTATCGGAACATGCCCTGACAATGCTATATCATTCGGTTTTAGTTCACCGGCAAAGCCCAGAGAAAGTGTTGTTCAGGTTGATGAAAAGAAACGGCATTTTGTAATCGGTTCGTTATTGATGTTTTTCGGATTATCGCAAAGGACATTGGCTCAGGAAAGAAATGGACCGGTACCCAAAAAAGAATCTACAGTGAAGGAAAACAAAACGTCGCCAGTATCTCCACCTGGTTCAACAAGTATTAAAAATTTCACTTCTAAATGTACTGCATGTTCCCTATGCGTCTCTGCCTGCCCGAATAATGTTCTTATTCCTTCATTCACCGAATATGGGATTGCAGGGATTATGCAACCTCACATGGATTATCACAAAGGATTTTGTGCGTATGAATGTACAAGGTGTCTGGAAATATGTCCAACAGGGGCTCTGCTTCCGCTTTTACCTGAAGCAAAGAAGCTTACTCAGATTGGCAGGGCTGTTTTCATAAAAGAAAACTGCATTGTTCAAACTGAACGGACTGCTTGTGGTGCATGTGCTGAAAGCTGTCCGACAAAAGCAGTTCACATGGTACCTTTTACAGGAAATCTTACCATACCAAGCACTACTGATGATATCTGTATAGGATGTGGTCATTGCGAGTTTGCATGTCCTGTCACACCATATAAAGCTATTTTTGTAAACGGTAATCCTGTTCATGCGGCTGCAAAGAAGCCTGAAAACATTAAGACTGAGCTTAAACATGAAGATTTTCCCTTCTGAAAATTAAAAACTCTTAAATAATTTATAGTTTTTGTATTTTAAGAACTGTCACAGTTTCATTTTTTCCACTTCTTCCATATTTCTTTCATTAGTAATTACTTTTGCAACAGGAGTATACAGGTAATTTATAAGATCAGCATATTTTTCAGTAATTTTTCCTCTCATTATTTTCATTGTCGAGTTCATCAGTCCGTTTTCTTCGGTCCATGCTTCTTCAAGAACGCCAATAGCGACTGGAAGCCATCTTTGTGGAAACATTTTACCGTATTTTCCGTATGTTCTATACTCGTTTATTTCATTTTCGATAAGAGTCAGGATTGCTCGCTTGCCTTCGTCTGAATCGGCTGTAAGTCCTTTCTCCTCGAGGTAGAGTTTAAGTGCATGCTGGTTAGGGACCACGAGTGCTACAGTATATGGTTTCTGGTTATTATATAGCATACATTGGTCAATGTATTTCGATTGTTCTGTAATAGCTTCTTCAATTACTTCAGGGCTGAATTTTTCGCCATCGTCTGCAATGAGCAAGCTTTTGAAACGGCCGAGAACAAATAGATATCCGTCTTCGTCAATATATCCCAGATCGCCAGTATAGAGCCATCCATCTCTTATTACTTCGGCGGTCGCTTTCTCATTTTTCCAATAGCCATACATAACATTGCCGCCTCTTATAACAATTTCTCCATTCTGACATGCAGGTAGTTCTTTGCCGTTTTCATCACAAATTTTAATATCCATATTACTTACAGGGAAGCCTGAAGAGCCGAGCTTATGGTGTTCTTTCGAGTTTGAGGATATGACGGGCGAGGCTTCGGTGAGTCCATATCCCTGAAACATAGGTATTCCGAGTGCATAGTAAAAACGCTGGAGTTCTATATCAAGAAGTGCGCCGCCACCTATAAAGAACTCCAATTCCCCGCCGAATGTTTCACGAATTTTACTGAACAGGATTTTGTCGTAAAGTTTCAAAAGAGGTTTATATATTTTCTGGAAACCTGTGCCTTTGTTATAACCCTCTTTGTTATAAGCGTATGCAACTTTAAGTGAATGATTAAAAAGTAATTCGGTAAGTTTACCTTTTTCGTGAATGCCCTTTTCGATATTTTTCCTGAAGTTTTTCGCGAGTGCGGGCACGCTAAGGAGGAGATTCGGTTTAATCTCTTTCAGACATATCGGAACATTCCGGAATGTTTCGAGAGCTGTCTTCCCTGTTTTCACCGAGGCTATACTTGCTCCTTTGCCCATAAAGGCATAAATTCCACAGGTATGTCCGAAGGAATGATCCCATGGAAGCAAAATTAAAGTTTTGAAAAAAGGAGGAATATCTACCAGTGAATAAGCCTGATATACGTTTGTAACGTAGTTTCCGTGAGTTAATACCACTCCTTTGGGGTCTGCCGTGGTGCCACTTGTATAACAGATATTTGCAAAGTTGGACGGTTCCACGCTCTTATAAATTTTTTCGAAAAGCCGATAGTTTTCAGGCTGTTCGAGCCATTCTCTGCCTGCTTTCTTAACCTCGTTGAAATGAATTTCATTATCAGGATAATCTTCACGTGTATCAAAATGGATGATTTTTTCAATTGTCGGACATTCGTTTATTATTTCCTTTATCTTTTGATACTGAATTGAAGATGTCAGAATCATTTTCGATTCGGAATGGTTTATCCGGAATTTTATTTCATCGGGCTGAAGTTTTACAGAAAGGGGCACGTTGATAGCTCCTGCATACAGAATTCCTAGTTCGCCAACCACCCAGCTGTTCCGACCCTCCGAAATCAGACTGATACGGTCTTCTTTGTTGACACCCATTTTTATTAATCCTGCTGCAAATTCATGAACCTGTTTTCTTACTTCACCGTATGTTGTACCTTCGTATTTATCGGACAATTTTTCCCACAGATAAACATTGTTATTGAATTTCTCAACGCATTCTTCAAAGAACTGTACAATTGATTTCATACTTGAAAAAGTTTGAATTTAATGATTCATTTACTGCAATCGGCTAATATACAAATTCCATGTAAAATTCAATATAAAGATAATATTTGTGTACTTAACTATAAATTCGTATATTTGGTTTAACAGATTTCATTATATTTTGAATGATAATAATAAAATATTTATTATGAAGAAGTTATTTGGTTTGATTTTGATTATTATTTTGATTTCTTGCGCTTCGTGCAGATGGATAAAGGAAAAGGGGATTTTTGGAAGGAAAGCTGATACAATGGCAGTATGGCTAGCGAGGCAAGACAGCCTTAGAATTGCCGATTCGATAAAGGCTGTTCAGGAGAAAATTGCTATTGAGAAAGAGAAGTTTGAAGCAGATAGACTTGCGGAGGAACAGAAACTTGAATGGGCGAGGAAATATAAGTATAATATTATTGTCGGAAGTTTTATTACTCCTGAATATGCGAGGAATTTACTTACTGAATATCAGGCGCTGGGTTATAAAGATGCAAGACTTATACCGCTTGAGAATACCCGGTTTGAAATGGTTGCAGTGGAAGCTCATGATAATCTGCGAACAGCCTTAACCAGGCTCGAACGATTCAGGGATACCGTTGCATTCGATTCATGGATTTATGTCTTCAGAAAATAAATAAGTTTATCTTTTGAAATTCATCTGAATATCATTTGATTCCGGTCAGGGCCGGTTGAGATAAGTGTAATAGGTACACTTGTTTCGTCTTCTATATATTTTATATATGTTTTCAAAGTCTCTGGCAGCCCTGAATAGCTATGAACCGATGAAATATCTTCCTGCCATCCTTTGAATTCGGAATACAAAGGTTTAATATCAGCATCGCATCCGTAGGGTACTTCAAAAGTCTCATAGTTATTGATTCTATATGAAGTGCAAACTTTTATACTGTCGAAGCCTGAGAGTACATCTGCCTTTGTCATAAAAAGTCTGGTTACACCGTTTATCATTATCGCATACTTTAGAGCAGGTATATCAAGCCAGCCACATCTTCTTGGTCGTCCGGTGGTTGAACCAAATTCTCCACCTTTTCTCCGTATTTTTTCGCCTGTTTCGTCATGAAGTTCTGTAGGGAAAGGGCCATTGCCGACTCTGGTGCAGTAAGCTTTGAAAATACCGAACACTTCGCCCGTTCTTGAGGGTGGTATGCCAAGTCCGGTGCATGCTCCGGCACTTATTGTATTAGACGATGTCACGAAAGGATAAGAGCCAAAGTCCACATCGAGCAGAGTACCCTGTGCACCCTCTGCAAGAATCTTTTTGTTATTTTTAAGCAAGTCGTTTACAAGATATTCGCTGTTGATTATCCTTAACTGTTTCATAAGTTCGATCCCTTCGAACCAGCCTTGTTCATAATCGGCGAGGTTAAAATTAAAATCATAATTTGATACTATTTTCAGATGATACTCAAGTAACTTTTTATATAGTTCTTTGAAGTCGTTTCTGAATATATCGCCTGCTCTTAATCCTTTACGTGCTGCTTTGTCGGTATAAGCAGGGCCAATACCCATAAGAGTCGAACCTATCTTTGTATTTCCCTTACTGTTTTCATACACAGCATCGAGAATTCTATGGCTGGGGAGAATAAGGTGAGCCTTTTTTGAAATAATAAGCCGCTTTTTTATCTCATCTTCGGGCATTCCAAGGCTCTCGACTTCTTTTCTAAGTACGGAGGGATCAATAACAACTCCGTTTCCAATAAGGTTGAGAGATTTTTCATTGAAAATTCCGGAAGGAATAAGATGCAGAATATGTTTTACATTATTGAATTCGATTGTATGTCCGGCATTCGGACCACCCTGAAACCTGGCTATAAGGTTGTAATCGTTACTTAAGGCATCAACAATCTTGCCTTTTCCTTCATCGCCCCACTGCAGGCCAAGCAAAATATCAACTTTCATAAATAGTCATAAATTATTTTAAAAACAGGCCAATTTACAAATAAAATTGGTGTAACCCGGTAAAGTTTTTATTATTCTTAATTGCCGATCTCCGGACAATGTTACGATCTTAAACTTCAGGAGAGAAAGTTGAATCCGTCATCGTGCTGACAAGGCTCTGACTATTAGTGTCAGGAAGAAAAAGGATATAACTTTATTTCAAATTTTAATTATTCATATCAGTAAATTAATCTTTTTACTCTTTATGATTCCCAGGGTGTTTCTCAAGCATCTTTATTTTTTCTTGTTGCCAGGGAGCTGATTTTCGGAAAGCTTCCCGTATATATAGAGTGAATGAAACATGGGTTTGAAATTGTAAATTTCACAAACTGTTCTTATAATATCATTTATCCTCGGATCGCAGAATTCGATTACATTTCCCGAATCCATGTCAATAAGATGGTCGTGCTGGCTGCACCGGAAAGCCTTTTCAAATTGCGAACTGCTTTTCCCAAACTGATGTTTTATCACCAGATTCGAATCGAGAAGCAAATCAATGGTATTGTATAATGTAGCACGGCTTACTCTGTAATTTTTGTTTTTCATTGAAACATAAAGAGATTCTATATCAAAATGACCGGTAAGTGAATAAATTTCATCTAGTATAGCATACCTCTCCGGTGTTTTTCTGTGGCCTTTTTTCTCGAGGTATTCAGTGAATAACTGTCTGACTATCATTTTGTCGCTGATATTATTCATAAATGGAGGCATATTTTATTGAATAAAATGTAATACATACTGGTTAATAGGGTAATTAATAGAAATTATTCGGGGAATTCTTCAATTCTGACGACGCTTTGAATGCCATTTATATTTGATATCTTTGTTATAAGATTATTAATGTCTCTGGTATGATGAACATAAAGATCAATAGTACCCTCAAAAATCCCCTCATTGACTGTGATATTGATATTTCTTATATTAACCTTAAGTTCATTGGAAATTATTTTTGTTATGTCATTTAATAATCCTATTCTATCGAACCCTGTTATTTTTAATCTTACAGGGAAAGAACGAATTTTGTGAATGGTCCATTTTACAGCTATTATACGATTTCCCTCGCTTGACATTAGCCTGATAGCTACAGGGCATTTTGGTTTATGCACAATGATTGTGCCTTCAGGAGACATATATCCTACAACATCGTCGCCTGGTATCGGATTGCAGCATTTGGCAATTTCGTACGATTGTTCAGGAGTTTCAATGTTTTCACGAAGAAGGAATGGTTTGTCTTTATTATATAGCGGTTTTGAACTCTCTTCTTCAGGTTTTTCTTTTTTTGCACCGGTGAGCTTCAAACCCCAGTATTGGATTATATTTTTATCGGGGTTTTTTCGTATAATTTTTTTAAGGTTATCGAGAGGAATAAGGTCGAGCCCTATTTTAGAATATAATTCCTCCTTATTCGATATATCATATTCTTTCATAATTTTTTTCAGTATTTCAGAACTTGGAGTAAGTCCAATTTCGTTTAGCTTTCCTTCAAGTTTAACCATTCCCTTCTGAATGCGGTCTTTTGAAATGGCTTTAAGTGAATTTTTTATTGCCGATTTTGCTCTTGGAGTATGCACCCAATTGAGCCATTCTTTTTCCGGTTGAGCTTTATCTGAAGTAATTATTTCGACCTGGTCGCCGCTTTGCAGTTCTGTATTAAGCGGCATAAGGTTATAATTTATTTTGGCGCCTATTGCCTTATCACCTACTTCGCTGTGTATTTCATAAGCAAAATCGAGTGCGGTTGAACCCTTTGGCAGACTTATAAGTAATCCTTTTGGAGTAAAAACAATGATTTCATTGGAAAACAAATTCAGTTTGAAGTCGTCAATGAATTCGGCCGGATCTTCAAGTGGATTTTCAAGCATAACTCTTATTTTTTTAACCCATTTGTCGAATTCCGTTTCATGGGGATCATCGCCTTTATATTTCCAGTGAGCCGCATATCCATGCTCCGCAATTTCGTCCATCCTGGTACTTCTTATCTGTACTTCAACCCATTTCCCCTCCGGTCCCATTACAGTTACATGAAGGGCTTCATATCCGTTAGGCTTGGGCCTGCTAAGCCAATCACGCAATCTGTCGGGTTTGGGAAGATAAATATCGGTAATTAAAGAATATATGTTCCAGCATTGTGTCTTTTCTGATATTCCTGGAAGCGGTTCAAAAACAATCCTTACTGCAAATACATCATATATTTCCTCGAACGGCACATTTTTTTTCTGCATCTTTTTCCAGATGGAGTAAATTGATTTTGGCCGGCCTGTAATTTCGAATTTATAACCTGCTTCATTTAATTTTTCAATGATAGGAAGGGAGAATTTATTTATAAATGCGTAATTTTTCTTCTCATCTTGAATAAGTTTAGCCCTTATTTCATCATATATCCTTGGCTGTCGGAATTTGAAACTCAGATCTTCAAGTTCCGTTTTAATGGAATATAGGCCAAGACGATCGGCTAATGGAGCATAAATATATATTGTTTCACCTGCCACCTTCATCTTCTTATGTTCAGGCAGAGAGTCGAGCGTTCTCATATTATGAAGCCTATCGGCAATTTTTATGAGAATAACACGCAAGTCGTCTGAAATAGTAAGCATCATTTTCCTGAAATTGGCGGCTTGCAACGACGTTGTTGAATCCTTACTGTATATATTCGATATTTTTGTCAGTCCATCAATAAGCGATGCAATTTTATCGCCGAAATCTCTCCTGACGTCGTCGAGCTTATAATCCGTATCTTCCACTATATCGTGAAGAAGAGCAGTTGAAACCGAAGTGGCACCGAGTCCTATTTCTTGATTTACAATTTTAGCTACCTGTATAGGGTGAATAATATATGGTTCACCCGATTTTCTGCGCATATTCCAGTGCGCTTCATTGGCAGTGTTAAAGGCTTTTTCAATTAATTCTCTGTCCCCAGGTTTTTTACACTTCTGAAGATTATTTATCAACGACTCATATTCAGCCGTGATAAGCTTTTTATCGTCTTCATCGAAAATATCTTTATTGCTCATGTTTTTGCGTTAAATGCAAAGATAGTTCAATTAAAGATTAATTGTTTTTCATTTTTATTGGTAACGATATTTTATCTTTTTCTAAGTATTGTAATGGTTCCGTTTTTTTGTATCATTTTTCCTGACGGCGTTTTAACTTTCAGATACCATAAATAAACACCTGTAGGAAGAGGGGAACCGCTATCAGAACCATCCCATGAATCGTTAAAATTGTTGCTTTCAAAAAGCTTTTTATTCTCTCTGTCAGTAATTATGAGAAGATATGAAACAGGTGTAAATGAAAAAACCGGACGAAATAAATCATTTATATTGTCATTATCGGGTGTGAATGTGTTAGGAACAAAAATTTTTTCTTCAATATCCATGCAGACTATATTCGATTTGCTTCTGCCGGAAAAACCCAGACTGTCGGGCCATTCTTCCGCAACAAGATAAAAACATATTTGACTTCCTGTCAATCTGTACATTATTTCTGAATAATTGATTGAATATGATGAGTCATAAGGTGAAAGTTCCGTAAATTTTTCAAATCCGCCTCCAAAATCAGCCCAGAGTTCCTGTGTCATAATTCCTCCTCTCCATTCTGAATATGGGTTCCAGCAAATTTTTATCACATTATTCGAATAAATAATTTCTGAAGTAATATTTGAAGCAATATTTGAATAAGCTGATCTGATTCCACAACTATTAAGGGCGGCAAGTCTATAAGTGAATCTTTTCGTGCAATTTGCGGTAATATCGGTAAAATTTATATTTTTATCTCCTGTGGTAATATTATTTAACGATTGGAAAGCAGTATCATTTTCTTCTTTTCTTTCAACAGTATAATTCCATGTTTCTGCAAGAGGATCAATCGAAAATAAGAGTTCAATCTGCCGATTATCATTTACCGTAGCATAATTAGCATTAATCCATTTAGGAACTCTCTGCATTGTTATACTTTTGCACGTTTTATTCGATGAAGAATAAAATCCTCTGTCAAGAACTGCTTCAATTATAACACAGTAGTAAATTTCAGGCTCGATATTGGTAATGGTAAAGCTGGTATATTCCGGAGCCACCTTACCTGCTTCTCTAAAATTACTCCCGTTTTCAGAAATTTTAATTTTGTATTCTTTTACATTCAGGGGGAATATAAAATAATTATTCCATGTAATATTCAGATTTCTTTTGCATGTATCGGCCTCTGAAAGTGTAAATATAGTTGAGAGCGGATTTGAAAGGGGACTAACGTTTCCGGAACTGTCAATGGCTGCCAAACAATATGATTCTGACCAGAAATTAGCCTTTGAATCTTTGTTAATATAAAATTCCGCCTGCGGGTTATATATTGTATCGAACGCAAAACTTCCATTGTTGATGAAGTAATAAAGAACATATCCGGCCACATCAGGGGAAGTACTTTTATTCCAATAAATTTCTGTGAAACCTGTTTCAGGCTGTACTGATACATTAATTAATACAGGCGCTAAGGGTGGTTTATCGTCCTTCTGACTATAAGCTACATGAACAAAGCCAGTAAAAAATGCTAATAAAGTTAGTAATGATTTTTTCCGCATCCTATGCCGGTTATTTTTAAATGTTTTTTTGTTTTTAGAGTACGTGGGTAAAAGTCAAATTATTTCAACTGCCTTCACAAATATTTTTTATGAGGAAAATAACTAAAGACAAACATAAGAAAATTGTAATATCTGTTTCTCAATGTTCATATCTTTGCATGTTATGAAATCAAGAAAAAAAATAAGTAAATCGGCCATCGAAAGTATTTTGAGTCTGAATCCGACAAGGCAGATTTATTTATTGAGTTTAATTGTTGGACTTTTGAGTGCTCTTGCAGCAGTTCTTCTTAAAAATACTATACATTTTACAGCACAGTTTGTTTCAACTAATTTAAGGCCGGGTGCCGGATATATGTTTTATTTTTTTGCTCCTGCTGCAGGTATAATTATAACTTTCTTTTTTGTTAAACTGGTAGTAAAAGAAAATATAAGCCATGGCATCAGCCAGATATTATATGCAATTTCAAAGAAAAAGAGCTATCTGAAATCAAAGAATATATGGGCGGCGCTTGTTGGAAGCAGCATCACAATAGGTTTCGGGGGCTCAGTCGGTGCAGAAGATCCAATTGTGCTTACAGGTTCTTCAATAGGTTCATCACTCGGGCGACTTTTTAAAATGAATTACCGGCAGATTACGCTTTTAACCGGTTGCGGTGCAGCAGGAGCAATAGCAGGAATATTTAAAGCGCCTGTTGCCGGGGTTGTTTTCACACTTGAAATACTGATGCTCGATCTTACACTTTCTTCAATAGTGCCTCTACTTATTTCATCTGTAACAGCAGCCACAGTGTCGTGGTTTCTTATGGGTAACAGTGTAATTCTCAGTTTCCCTATAAAGGAACCTTTTATTGTAGGAAATGTTCTGTGGTATATTATTCTTGGAATATTTACCGGACTTGTATCTGTATGGTTTACAAAGATGACTCTGCTAACAGAAAAATTCTATAAAAAGATTAATAATGAATATTCTCGTCTTTTGACCGGTGCAATAATAACAGGCTTGCTGATAGTGGCTTTTCCTCCCTTTTTCGGAGAAGGATATACTACTATTAATAATATGCTGAATGGTAATATAAGTTCTTTTCAATCAATATTTTCAGGAATTTTTCATGACAGCTGGCCTTACCTTGTGTTTATTTCAGGGGCGATGCTTTTATTAAAAGTATTTGCTACGAGTTCAACAAATTGTACAGGAGGCATTGGTGGTATTTTTGCTCCAACCCTTTTTACGGGTGCATTGACGGGATATTTTGTTACTTTAATCTTAGGACGATTATTTAATATTAGTCTCCCCGACAGCAGATTTGTGCTGGTAGGAATGGCAGGCGTGATGTCGGGAGTAATTCATGCACCTCTCACGGCAATATTTCTTATTGCCGAGATTACAGGTGGTTATAACCTCTTGATTCCTTTGATAATCACTTCGACAGTTTCATATATAACTGCGAGAGGTTTTGTAAAATATTCTATCTATCATACTCAACTTGCAAGTAGAGGTGAACTTATTACTCATGATAAAGACAAAGCCGTGCTTGTTGTGATGGATTGGAGAAAAGATATTGAAACAGATTTAATGACTATTAGGCCGGATGCTCGCTTACGCGATCTTGTCGGTATAATTACAAAATCAAAAAGAAATATTTTTCCTGTTGTTGATGAATATGGAGTGCTCGAAGGAATAGTGACTCTCGATGACGTGAGGGAAATAATGTTCAATCCCGATCTTTATGATAAAATTTATGTAAGAGAGGTTATGACCGTACCATCTATGTATATAGATAAATCAGAAAATATGGCTGCAGTAATTGATGCCTTCAGCCGGACAGGCGCATGGAATTTACCAGTATTGGATAAGGGTATTTATGTGGGGTTTATATCGAAGTCGAGAATTTTTTCGACCTATAGAGACATGCTTATACAACAATTCTCGGAAGAGTAGTTTCCAAACCTTATAAGAAGTATGAAAATATAATGCCCGGATTAAACTTTTAGGCTGAAGCCATCCTGTAAAATCATTCGTTTGTAAAAAATATTTATTATTTGTTTAATAAAGTGTACATATTTATTAAAACTATAAGATTTATAAACTTATTTTTGCACCGCAATTTTAAAATATAATAAAATTAAATATTTATAATGTACTAAGTATGAATAGAGACTCTTTGATTTTTGAGCTTATAAATAAGGAATATAAACGTCAGCTTGAAGGGATTGAGCTTATAGCTTCAGAGAATTTTGTTAGTCCACAGGTGCTTGAAGCCATGGGCTCCGTCCTTACAAATAAATATGCCGAAGGTTATCCTGGGAATCGGTACTATGGGGGTTGTGAAATTGTGGATCAGACTGAGCAGACTGCAATTGACAGGCTTAAGAAGCTTTTCAATGCAGAATATGTAAATGTTCAGCCTCACTCAGGTGCACAGGCTAATATGGCTATTTTCTTAGCATATCTTAAACCGGGCGATACTTTTATGGGATTGAATTTGTCTCATGGAGGTCATCTTTCCCATGGTTCCCCCGTTAATTCTTCAGGAATACTTTACAGGCCCGTATCATATAATGTGAATAAAGAGACCGGTTTGATTGACTATGATCTGATGGAGGAGATTGCACACAAGGAGAGTCCGAAACTCATAATTGGAGGTGCGTCGGCTTACTCAAGGGAGTGGGATTATGCAAGAATGAGGAAGATTGCTGATGATGTAGGTGCAGTTCTTATGGTGGATATGGCTCATCCCGCAGGTCTAATCGCCGCAGGGCTTCTCGATAATCCTCTTAAATATGCGCATGTAGTAACTTCAACAACTCATAAAACACTTAGAGGACCAAGAGGAGGCATTATTCTAATGGGAAATGACTATGAAAACCCATGGGGTCTCAAAACGCCAAAAGGCGAGATAAAAATGATGTCGTCTGTAATAAATTCTGCTGTTTTTCCAGGCGTGCAGGGTGGCCCTTTTGAACATATAATTGCTGCCAAGGCAGTATCATTTGCTGAAGCATTACAACCAGGCTTTAAAAGATATCAGGAGCAGGTTAAAAAGAACGCTATGGCAATGGCAAAAGCATTTGAAGATAAAGGATATAAAATAATTTCCGGGGGAACTGATAATCATTTGATGCTTATTGATTTGAGAACAAAATACCCGGATATCACAGGGAAAAGAGCTGAAAACGCTCTTGTATTGGCACATATAACAGTTAACAAAAATATGGTACCTTACGATAGCAGATCTCCTTTCCTTACTTCGGGTATAAGAGTAGGGACACCGGCTATCACTACCCGTGGCTTAAAAGAAGATCACATGCCTTTAATAGTTGAACTTATTGATGAAGTGCTTTCAAATATTGAAAGTGAAAGAGTTATAGATAGCGTTGGCAGTAAAGTTAAAGAAATAATAAAACCTTATCCTCTTTTTAGCGATGAATGGTAAAATTTGGAATTATTTCTTATATGGTTCTTTTTTAAAAAAAAAATTAGGAATAGAAATTCTTTTTATATAAATTTGGATTTATAAGGAAATTTAATCAGGAGATGGATAAAAACAAACTGATATTTGTTGTTGACGATGACCCTTTTATGACCAGTCTGATTGTAAAGTCTTTTTCTTCTGAAGGTTTCCGTGTTGAGTCTTTCGATTATGGAGAGGATTGCCTTCGGGCTATGGATAAGATGAAGCCCGATTTAATCATTCTCGATTATTATTTCACAAAGCCCGGACAAGAGGTAATGAATGGAATAGAGATTTTAGATAAAATCAGAAGTAAGTATACTGATATTTATATTATTATGTTGTCGGCACAGGAAAAAGGAGAAGTTGTGCTTGAACTTGCAAGGAAAGGTATTAATGACTATATAATCAAAGACAATAATCTTATTGATAATCTGGGTTTTTCCGTTAAAGAACTTCTGGGTGCAAAGTCGGAACTGGGAAGTTAATTTTCAGGTGCTTCTCGGGTAATTTTACCTAAGCACAAAATTATAAGTAATTGTTCCTTTCTGAACAGGTGGAGCATTAGGGGCAGGTTCAAATTTTGCTTTAAGTGCTGCTTCCTTTGCAGCATTAAGGAGGTACTCATCGAGGGTGGTGCTTCCTTTCGCTCCGGGTAAGGCCTGAATAACATTACCTGCACGGTCAACACTCACCTCCACAACAACTCTTCCCTCTCCTTGATAGTCATATCTGGGTGCTGGAAGAAGAATAGATCCGCGCCCTTCGAGACTGTATGAAATACCTTTATTGCCTGTACCGCTTCCTTCACCTCTTGTTTTTGAATCTGGCGATCCCTCGGGCACACCCTGATTACCCTGACCTCCTGCAATACCTTCACTTTTTGCGTCGGTGCCTATATTTTTTGAGGCGGCAAGAGCATTTTTAGTCCTGTTCATTATTTCATTAATCCTTTTCTGTTCTTCTTCTTGTTTTATACGTTCAGCTTCCAGTTCGGCAAGCCGCCTTTTTTCAGCTTCGATTTGTTCTTGTTTTTCCTTATCAAAATTTACCTTTTTTACTTCTGGAGCCTCATTATCAAAATCTTGTGTAAGTAAAGCTTCTTCTTTTCCAGTCGGTTCGTTCACCGTCCTAATTGTCGAAGAAGTTTCCGGCTGTGATGCAGGTGAAGATGGCTCAATGAGCCCTGAACCAGTATCGTCAAAACCGAAATTGATAAGTATTCCACTCTCTTGTTTATCCGGTACAGGCACAGAAAAATGAACTATAAAAAGTATTATAAACAGTCCGGTATGAAACAGGATAGTTCCCGCAATTCCTTTCCCCTTCTCTGTCGGAATATTGCGTAAATTGCTATTTGGGAGAGGTTGCAAGTATCAGCTTATAATTGTTTTTTTGAGCTATATTTAAAACCCTTGTTACAACTCCTATCGGAACACTTTCGTCAGTATGAAGCGATATATATATGTCGGGATTCGAACCGACTTTTTGTTTTAATGCTTCCTCCAGTTCGTCGAATGTGATAGGCTGATTTTCAATATATAATTTTAAATCCTTAGTTATTGAGACCGTAGTTTGAGGTTTTGCTGCAATTTGAACCGAGCCTTTCGGCAGATTAAGTCGTAATGCGGTAGGGTGAACCAATGTGGATGTTAGCATAAAGAAAAGTAATAGATTGAAAAAGACATCGGTCATTCCAACCGAGTTTAAATTGATACTTATTTTATTTCTTGCAGAGAGTGCCATTTTATTTTCCTGTTTTAACCGGTTCGTTCAGAATATCCATAAACTCGGTGAGCGTGGCCTCGAGATTGAACACTACTTTTTCAACCTTCACAACAAGTGTATTGTAGGCAAAATAACAAATAATAGCCACAGTAAGACCTGCCACCGTAGTAATAAGTGCGGTATAGATACCACCAGAGAGAATTGAAACTTCAATATTGTTTCCGGCCTGTGACATTGCATAAAAGGATTGTACCATTCCTATTACCGTACCAAGAAACCCAAGCATAGGTTCAGTTCCTGTAATTGTTGCAAGTGTTGGAAATCCTTTCTCAAGTTTTGAGATTTCCAGTTTTCCTACATTTTCAATTGCAGTGTTAATGTCACTCAATGGCCTTCCCAGCCTGCTTATACCTTTTTCGACCATTCTTGCAGACGGTGAATCGGTGGAACGGCATAAAGCAAGAGCTGCGTCAATCTTACCTTCATGAATATAGTCTTTTATTCTATTCATGAAATTCACATCTTCTGTACTTGCTTTTTTTATGACATAATATCTTTCGATAAAAATATATGCTGCAATTATTGAAAGAAGAAGTATTGGTATCATTACCCAACCCCCCTTTATTGCAAGATCAATTAATGTCATTTTTGATTTTGCAGCAGCTTCCAGGTTTGTATCCTGCATTAATAAAAGAATATATTCCATTATTTAAGATTAAATTTATTATTAATTATTATAACACATTCTCCTCATAAATATTGAGGAAGAGCATTGGAAAACAAAATTAGTAAAAAACGTATTCCCTGAAATAATTATTATACCGGGTTAATAACAGATGAGCATTATTTATTAACCATATTAATATTTTCTTCTTTTTTAGCCGACTCCTTTTCTTTCTTGTTAAACAAATCTTTAAAACTATCGAAATCGTGTCTGTAAAACAACCCTATTCCTTGTGTGTACTGGACTCCGTTATCTATATAGATATTGTCGATCGACCTATTAAAGAATTTAAACCTCAAATGTTCACTTAATTTATATTCAATTTCAAAATCTCCGGTTATAGTGTTTGTTTTTGATGTTCCTATTCTTCCCTGTGCCTGGTTTCCTGCCACATCAAAATTGCCATTAATAGTTACCCTGTCGTTAAGAAGTTGTGTGGAAAGTGCAACCTGAAGTTCGTTTGAGTTAGGGAGAGACTGGAATTCGGGCCTGTAGTATATTCCTATATCAAAGTCTTTGCTTATCTGGGAAAGCCAGTTACTGAGCTGGTTCGATAGCATTTCCATAGTCGTTACTCCCACTGTCGCTGATCCTATGCTGGCAGTCTTTGCTTGTGTGCCCAGAGTAGGATCTGCATAAAACCTGTTCATTACAAGTAAGAAAAGAAACTGGCGGCTCATCTCTTCGTCCGATTTGATAATACTTCTTAGATAGGCTT